>Ga0213831_1000119_pt1 | contig 119101 bp, 116 predicted proteins | sample SWATP12_FD_163421 | JGI IMG/M metagenome (GOLD analysis project Ga0213831, IMG submission 163421) | Coastal seawater microbial communities from Marineland, Florida, United States - SWA TP1 #2 | ecosystem: Environmental > Aquatic > Marine > Coastal | place: USA: Florida | collected 2016-08-06 | reverse complement strand
GCGTATCCAATCCGATAAAAATCATGCTATGTTTGTTCATGCTAGCCTCCAAATTGATTTAGTATTGAACAAACTAATTATGGCAATGGCTTTCAGCTAACCCACGAAAATGCGGAGGCTAGCATTTTGAAGGGAGTCATTGTGTCTAGCTCTTTAGGATAGTTCAATGGATGATTCAAATATTATTATGGACATTTTGAGTAAATATTTGCCGATTTTAGTTGCATTAGTAGGTGTATTTTTTACTCACAAATTTACAAGTCGACGTGATGTTATCAACGCACAACGAGCTTTAAAAATCGAAGCTCTTTCATCAGCGTATAAAGCACTTGTCCGCTCGGGTCTTGAAAAAGATCTCATATCCAGAGATGACAAAGGTAACGTTACAAACAAAGCAATACCTGTCGAAGATGCAATTGCCATCATCCACCTTCATGGTTCTGAATTGCAATCAAGACTAGCGTCTCAATACGCAGTTGATTTTGCAAATAATCGGGGAGCAGATTGTACAGAGCTTGTTAATTCGATAAGAAATGAAATTAGAGCAAGCCTAGGCTACGAAAAGCTCGAGGCTCTTACATATTATTTGTCTGTAAAACCAAACGAAGAAAAGAAAAAATCTTCAGAAAAGGTGGAAGTATTAAATTGAGAGCGAGAGCTAACAAAAAAATTATTATGTCGTCCGCATGCGGGCTGGGACACAAACACACAGGCGGCTTCGCCATTATTGCCTGCCTGTTTGTGCCCATATTTAGGTGTTAGGGCTCTTTGAGGAATTATGAAGTTTCTTAGAAATATTTTAGCTGTTAGTCCTTTTCTTAATTTCGCTTTAGTTATTGCTATTGGTTCCATTTTGACAATGGAGGCATACCTATTTGAAATGCCTGAGATCGTACCTTGGGGAGCAGAGTTTGGGGCAGTCTTTTACAAGCTCTGCTTGTCGATAATGGCCAGCTACTTATTCTATTTCATTGTTGTACATCTTAAATCCCAGTCGGATAAAGAAAATATTAACGCTTTTGTTGCTTCTAAGTCTTATCGGGTGGTTGGTGAATATAAATCGCAACTTAGCTCAATAAAGAATGAGTCGAATTCAACTGTTGAGTCAGAATATCCTACTAAAGATGAAATAGAAGCCATGTTCAGATCCATCGACCCAAAAGGAAAGGCTCCTTTGGTTTTTGGGCAGCTTGGTAATCATGCTAATTGGATGCAATACATGTCTTACCACAACAAGCGTACACAAGATCTTATAAAAAAGGTTTTTGTAAAGATGCCATTTTTAGATTCCAGGCTAGTTCGATTGTTGGCAGAAATTGATGACAGCACCCATTTTAGCGCTGTTGAAACAACGATAAGCTTTAATTTTAACAATACAGACTTATCAGCTTGGGCTGGGTCCTTTTACGATTATTCTGTCTTGTGCAAGAAACTTGAAGAATATAATGAGAAAAAGTTATCTGAATACAAGCCCTAACAAGTCAATTAACTACGCGCCTTCGACGCCGGACGGCCGCACCGGCCGCCGGTTATTGCAGCGTGATGTCCGCTTTAGAAAATTACTAGCTCTACAGTGAGCTTGGTGGATTTTACCGAAACGACCGCTTTTGACCAATGGCAGAAATCCAGTGTCAGAAGCCTGAACGTCAGCTCCTTGTCTTTTGCTGCCTGTCAGGTTAGGTCGAAACTCTCGATAAAAAGTGTCAGATTAGATATGAGCTACTACAATATCAGGCATAAAATTCGTCTCTTGCCCGCCATAATTACGTGATTATACTCGGTTATGCCTACTTCAGGTGAGTGGTTAACCGCCATTTGTACTAATGAACTGGCTTAGTATCTCTGCGTAATCAAATTGAACGTAAGCATCCTGCCTCGGATCACCTTTTCTTGCTCGGCTGCCCTTGGCTGCACTCCATCCTTCTTTGAAACTGCGCTCAATAATCAGTGCCAACTTTTGGCGATCATTCTTGGTGAGTCGCTCTAGCAGGTCAGTGAAATAGACTGCATTGCTGAACTCTGCTTTATTCGCAATGTCTGCTTTCGCATATTCTGTTTCATAATCACGCCAGGATTGATAGTTTACGGCGAAGCAGCGTTCTATCGCTTCATCCAGTGTCTCAGCCTCGATTTTATCCTTATAGGTTTCTAATATTGCCTTAGATTTGGCGCTGATCTCGAACATTTCAATAGCCCGGACGTCGCGATGTTTATACGCTCGGTATCGGTTTTGGAACCTTTTAACATACTCTTGTGGGATCCAGGTACGCAGCGTGCTGTAAAGCTCTTTGGGGGGCATCGAGTACCAGCCATCAATTTCGTCATCTGAGGGGAATGTGCCTTCGACATGGAATTCACTTTGAGGAATGCTTCTTAAAAATTTCTTCAGATGTTTGGTTAGATATTGTAACCAAAGAGTTCTTTCGTATTCTTGCAAGTAGAGGGCAAACGCGTTTTCAAAGCGCGTCATGGCTCTGGGCTTTATCACTTTTCGCATGGCTACTTTGCCAGCAGATTGTCCAGCTTCGGCTATTTGTGCTTTTATCATTTTAGAGGGGGTACCTGCTACCCAGTCATCATCATTCAGTTCCGCTAAAAAGGCGTCCAAATTAATATCAACGAAGGTTGCCCACGGTTTGTCGTTATTCATGGTGGAATGTGTCATCACGTTACTTGTAACGCTTTTATATCACATTATTAAACATTCTGGTAATTAGCACTCACCCAAATTTGCCGTTACTTGTAACGCTTTGAATGTTTATTGAAAGCTGCGAACGTGGCTACTATTGGGTTTTGCGTTACAAGTAACGGGAAATGCGTTTCTGTAAGGCTATTGTAATTTCCCATCATTAATTTCACGACATTCTTGATCTGTTAACCCCCCTGCTCTATTATTCAATATAACGATAATTATCTTGAATAATAAAAAATAGTATTTTACCTTGCGATTAAGTGAACATGCCGTGCAACTGCATAAATCCGACAAAAATTATTGCCTAAAGCGGACAACAATTTTTTGGGCTCAATTATGACTGCGCTATTGTCGATGGAAGATATACCGCTGGCGATCGAACCGGAAGATCGACTGCGTGTGTTCGAAAACCTCCAAGAGTTGAAAGATGAGGTCTGGCATTTAAAGTCTGCTAACACGCGTCGCGCCTATCAAACAGACTTTAGTCAATATATGGCGTTTTGCAAGGCAGAGAGAATACCGGCGTTGGCCAGTGACTGGCGCGTGACTCGCGAGTCATGTCGTGCCTATATCAAGTACATGATAAAAAGTGAGTTAAAACATCACTCTATACGACGAAAGATAGCATCGATACGGTACTTTATTGGTGTGAGTGAACTGCCTGATCCATGGAAACACTCAAAGTTATTTTCTGAATTTACCAATGGTGAATTACGGGCAAAGCCCAGTCGTCAGTCCCAGGCAGCGCCATTACGCTTAGAGTTGGTAGACGAGCTGACCAGCAAACTTAATTTGGAAAGCCTGCTAGGCCTACGTGACGCCGTCATATTTAATGTAGCGATTGATACCATTTTCAGGGCCTCAAACTTGCTCGCGATTGAAATATCACATTTAAAGCTAAAGCAGAATAAAGTGTTCGCTCCCCGGTCCAAGACGGATAAAACAGGTAAAGGCCATTATGGATATATTTCAGATGACACTGCTGAATTGATAAAGCGCTGGATGACTGCGGCGGAAATAACCTCCGGTCCCTTATTTCGAGCGTTGTCACCAAAGCACACGGTTCGCGATTCTGGAATGCAATATCATGCGTTAATCCAGCGTTATCGAGCCATTGCTAAGGTATTGCTTTCGGAAGAGACTTTCAGTTGTCATAGTACTCGGGTTGGCGGCGTCGTAACCATGTTTGAAAACGGTATCTCATTAGATGAAATCCAAAAGGCTGGCGGGTGGAATAGTAATGTCATGCCACTGCATTACGCAGAAGAATATGATGTCGCGAGAACTGGTATGGCTCGCCTACGATAAAAGGCTTCATCCTAGCTACAATTCTCCCCTTTTTTGAGATAATCGTATGTAATTAGAGCACTCTTTATTACACCTATTAAGCCTCCTAAACTATTGATTATATGAACTTAAATTAGATTTAATTAATTTGATTCCTGTTTTCTGTTTAACAAAATGCCACTCAACTTTCTTACCAGTATCAACTGTTAATACTGCGATGATCTGAGATTCTGTATAGCTTGTTTTTTCAAAGTCGTCTCCTGCATTAATCATTGCAGGAAAACTCTAATTAAGTCTGTCTCAGTTTAGGGGAAGTGGACACTACCAGTTACCACCTAATTGAATTTCAGCCCATTGATGGAATTTACTATCAAACGGGATCCCTTTTATTTCCGGGCTACGATTGTTATAAGTCACGGACAACCACCAGTTTTCCCAATTAATCTTGGCACCAAAACTGGTTGTTCTGACGTGATGGCGAATATTCTGAGTATATTCTGAAGACGTAAACATTCCGCCTTCAATAGTAGAATTGCGAAGCACACCGGTTTCTTCAATTTTTCCGAATAAATAGCCGCTTTCCGGTAAGCAAAGAATATAAAGCACGCAACCCGATTCCTTATTCGCACTGGTATTACCTAAAATCTTAGGTAAAGAATCAGTGATTTTTTGTCCGCTAAATTGGCCTTTCATGTTGAAACCCATTCTGGCATCAATGCCGGCTGTAGCCCTCACAAAGACAGTGCCCACCTCTGCGAATAGATAAGGCTGAATATCAAACAATCGAATATTGGCGCTTTCGTCAAGGTCGTACTTAAGGTAGGAGGGGACGGCAAAGCGGTATCGCACGTTCAGCTGTAGAGCTGGCTCTGTCTCTATCTGTTTGTCCCATTCTGGTCGGTCGAAACCAAATATTTTATGCCATACGCGCTGAACTGTTTGGGACATTGAGGCTTTACCTAAAATCCCGGCCTGTACTTCAAAGTTCACTGAAGAGTCATCGGCATATACAGTCTCTACAAATCTACCAAAATAGGTGTAACCGGCATACGGTCTGTCGTAGGGTTGAAACTCATCGAAGGTGGCAGTGATTTCAGTTGGTGTATAAATCAGGTTGGCGAACGTCCATCCAGCATAATGTTTGTGAACATCTATGTTCTGGCCATCACTAAAGCAGTCCAGGTTGTTTGCACGGTAATACATTTCATAAGCACTTTCTGGTTCACCGGAGCATTCGGATGAAATCGGGTTGCGTAATGTTGGTTGGGGAGCGCCGGGTACCGGTATGAATTTTTTATCGTTATCAAAAGAAGCGAAATGCTTGCCATTGAGCGTTAGTTTTGCAGCACTATGATGATATCGGGTAAAGCGAATGCCATTGGTGTAAAAGCGGTCTGAACCGCGGTATGCATCGTTTTCGGAATCGATCACCCACGTTTTTACCGGGCTTTTAATCGTTTCTTTGTAGGCGTCAATGAGATTGCTCTGTGCCTGGGCAGTAGTGATAAAAAGTACAACTATGGAACCTAAAAAACGATACATAACAATCCTTGTTAAGGTTTTTAACTGTCTAAATTATAGACTCTAATGCTGGTTTTAACAGTTTTCGATATTTAAAAGGCATTGGGCTTTCAAAGGTGTAATTTTATTCTCTAAAGATCGGTTAACCCTTCAACCAATCAGTCTTTCAGGCCGAGTTTATCTGGACAAATGCAATAATGCGCAATAGATTGGTCAAATAATAGCCAGCTCAGGAAGGCGCATGTTTAAAAAAATAAAGCCAGTATTTTTCTTATTAACAGTCTGTCTTACTCTCGGATGTAGTTCTGGACCGAGACCGATTTACTTAGAAGAGTCAGGTAATGGGTTACAACCCCCCTCTCCACCAACTCCTCCGAAGAATAAACTGATCCCTTTTGATGAATATGTTCAAACAAATACGCAGCAAATACGCGAAGCGATGAAAGGCCGTCTCGATCCCAGTAAGTTTCAAGGTGATTACACGCTGGAAGATGCTGTCGAATTTAGGGCCCCTTTTGAGGTGCCTATCGATGACTCAATGTGCCCGGATGGTGTTGATGCTGGTGGTTCAAATAAGGGCTTTTTACTGATACACGGTCTTACAGACAGCCCTTACTTGATGCGCGGCCTTGCAGCGTCAACACGAGCTAAGTTTCCATGTGCCGTGATCCGGGCTGTTGTGCTGCCGGGGCATAGTACGGTACCAGGTGATTCAAACCTTTCAGATAAACCCACTGAAATGACTTATAAGCAATGGCTGGCAACAACGAAATATGGCATCAGAAGCTTTGATGAAATCGATGAGGTCGATTCTCTTTACGTCATGACATTTTCCACCGGTGCGCCTCTCCTTATTAATCACATTGCTGATCTAAAGAGCCCAGAGAAAAAATTGAAAGGGGCCGTCATGATTTCAGCCGCAATCAAAGCAAAAAACCGTTTGGCGCTTTTTGCACCTATTGCACAGTATTTTGTGCCATGGTCTACGGTATTCCCTGAAGAGGATGCAGTACGATACGAAACATTTTCTACTCACGCTGCAGCTGAGTTTTATAAGCTGACAAAGAACCTCTTGGATAAAAAGTATCGGTTCAATTTGCCACTATTTATCGCAATCAGTGCTGATGATGATACCGTCAGTGCAGAGGCTGCCCTTAAGTATTTCTGCGCAGCAGAGACCGAGAATAAGAAAATGCTATGGTATCAGTATGCTGGCAGTGAAGAACCCTTGAATAGTTTCAAGCTTGGCCAGGGGGCGTGTCACGACGATATCATTGAAAGAGAAGTCGGCAAAGACGGGTTTATGCTACCTGATTATTATAAAAGCTTCTCTCATACCTCTCTATCTGTACCTGAGTCAGATCCGCACTACGGCAAAGGTCGTGCATACAGACAGTGTAAGGATTATTACAAGGACGGTAAGCTTGATAAATTTGCTGAGTGTAAAGATCCAGGCTACGGAAATTTCGTGATTGGTGAAACAACAGATAAATTTAAAGAAGCCAACAAAGGAAAAATTATTCGCCGCGGTGTTTATAACCCGGATTATTTATTCCTGGAGGAACAGATCCTTCAATTTATAGAAAGTATTCACTAATCATTTTATGAGGATGTGTGATAACAAGACTTAGTAATGTCGTTTCCAGTATGCTGATTTTAACTGATGGTAAAAGCAGTATTGGTAAGAAAGGAGCCTTAAATCGACCGTATTAACAAATGGTAAGAAATGAGTTTTCTATCGGTAATTAGCGAGTTGCTTGCTTTGTAGTGATTTGTTGTCGATAGTAAGGTAATCCGGACGTAAACAGTAAAGGAATGCTAATGTCGAGTCTACGGCTAACAATATCACTGGCTGCAATATTGCTGACAGCATGCGCGTATCAACCATCCAGGTATATTCTGACTCTTGATGAATCGACGGTTAAACCCGATCTTTATGGTCGTTTTTTAGGCACGTCGACACTCTATTTCACAGATGGCGATCGCGGCCTGATGGTTGATGCTTACCTTACTCGTAAGTCGCTTTTGTCAAACATCATTAATGATATCCACTCCGATAAAGAATGGGTGGAAACCTTTCTTAAAAATACAGCCGCGATTAGCATTCTGAATGCTGTTGTCATTTCGCATACTCACTTCGACCATGCATTGGATGCGCAACCTGTCGGTGAAACTTATCCGAACGCTACAATATATGGTTCTGAACGGACCATTCAATTACTCAGTAATGTAAAATACAAGGAGCTTTCCGAGCCAAAAACGGAATTTACTGAAGGGGATTTTAAGGTCACGGTTCTTCGCTCCCCACACGTTGAAAAAACAGATCCTCAGAAGTGGGTCGAACCAAAGCTAAATGCCGCTATTGGTGGGGAAGCGTATGCTGACCCTGGTGACGTCTATAGCGTGCATATAACCCACCCAGCGGCCTCGATTTTAGTGATCCCAAGTGCTGGCTACCTGGATGGGTATGACGGCTTAGAAGCTGATGTGGTATTTATGGGGATAGGATTGCTGAGTAATGAACTTCGTCAGCCTGGGCTTTACAACAACGACACTGACTACATAAACGAGTATTGGCAGAAAGCTGTGCTGGCTACCTGTGCCAAGGTTGTCGTGCCTGTGCATTGGGATTATTTCTTTAGTGAAGTACGCGACAAGATGGAAGTGATCCCGAATTGGATAGATGATATCGAAGGGACAATGTTCGAATTGGACAAGTTAGCAAAATCTGAAGCCGGGTGTGATGGAAACCCGGTTACCATCGCGTTCCCCAAAGGAATAAAACCATTCGCGTTACCCATCATTCAGTAACCGGTACCACACTGCTTGCCAGTAGAAATAGGGAGCAATTATGGCTTACGACTTTAATCGAGCTTATATGGATATTGATTCACTGATGGCATACAAGGCTGTTGATCGAGAGGTTGGTAAGACATTTGGCATTGTTGTCTTTGCGGTGGAACTGAGTAACCGGGAATATCAACATCGTTTCGATAAGCTTCGTGATACTCACACTATGAAACGGCCACCTTCTAGTAATCGCATATTCGCGGGTTATCTGGTTGTGAGAAATGTCGGAAAAAAGGATCAGTATGAGACCTGGATGCCAGAGCATGTGTTTGTCGAACTGTATGAAAAAATTAGTCTCCAAAAGGTTCAACTTTGACTTGATTGTATCAGTACTCCGCATCGTCTCTCCTCTTCTCTCTTACAGTAAAATGCTTTGGCGGTACCCGCTGAATTAATATTGTTAGACAGTTCACATTTCCACTTGATTATGCAAATTTGTGAACAACTCGGTGCTATTCTCCATTTTTTTAATAGGAGTTTTTATGTATCAGAGTCAACATTTTTTATCCCTGTCTCTGTATTTAGTGGGGCTTACATTAACGATAGTCGCGGCCGTTATCGGTGGGCCTGGCCATGCAGTTGATGCTTCAATACCGTCATACCGAGAGTTAGGCCACTTTGTCGGGTTTATGGGACTTACCTCTTTGTCATATGTGTATGCTCAGGCATGTCACCATAAGGCCGTTTTCAGGGCCTTAGTATCCATTCACTTGGTGCTCTTTATAACGGTCTTTCTGCACGTTATGCCGGCACCGCTGGCCGATTTGATTGTGACAGTATCTCTAATTTTCGCGGGGTATGCTGTGCTTACTTATTACATCTCTGTCATTAAGACGCATCAGCACTTTGTTTGGACCGCACTGATTGGGATGATGTTTCTATCACTCTACTGGGAGGGAATACATCAGCCGTTTTTAGACGTCTATGGTGGTCCACCTCGGGGTTATATTCAATAGGAGCAGGTTGGCGTTGATATCCTCGCAATATGTATTACATCGGCAGCATTGTATCAATTGAGACACCTACCGGGCTGGCAGGCACCGGCGGTATCGCACTAACTTGAAGCGCTTGCGCGCTCTTCATTGGTTTTTGGCCGGCGATAGAGCTTCAATTTGTCGTTAAGCAATTCCCAGGCGTGACCGCGGCGTGATTCGCGCCGTTTTTGCGGATTGCGCGGCGTCATTGGGTTAATTTTGACGTTATCCGGTGTGTTGATCAGGATAATGGGTTGTGAGGCGACGGCAGTCTCGGTGAGGGGCCGGCCATTTGCTTTGGTACCAAAATACATAGACAGATTTACACTATCATCCCGGGTTCGGCGCAGGCAAAAGCGGTGAGTTGGCGCACTGTCGATAATCTTCTGCTTGAGCTCATCCCGGACACCCGCGTGGACGGTCATTTCCCGGCTTGCTGTCACGTACTGCAGGGCCGCAGTTTGATCCAGGTACCGGTCGGTATTTTTGCTCGCCCAGTAGAAGCTGGTGGACTTCAGTGGGTGTTCATCGTCGGTTGCTTCCACATTGATCACATCCACCTGCCGATACAATTGATAGGAAATGGCGTTGGGCAAGAAGCGGTGAAGGAACGCGTGTTTTTCCTGGTGGTTGCGGGCATGGTAATACTCAATCTTATTGCCCACTTTGCGCCGGCGTTTATCTTGTACGCAGGCCTGGATTTCCAGTTTGATATTGTTGATCAAGGCGACATCATGAAGCACGGTATCGGCGTTTTTCGCAATAAGTATGCCGGGGTAGAGAGCAGCGAAACGACCTGAAACCGAATCATCAAGGCGTTTAAATTGCCGCAAGGCGGCTTTACATTTATGCCGGGCTTCCTCGCCAAAATAGTGACGAACAGGCAGGCAGATACGACCTTGTTGATAGGCTTTTTTCAAGTCTTCATCGATGGCGGGAAGCTCAGCGAAGTACGCATACTCCTCCCTTTCATCGAGTTGAAGGTTGGTTTGAAAGACGTCAAATGCGTCATTTAACTCTTCGACCAGCTGTAAAAGTCGGATACCGTCATTTGCCATAACATTCTCATTAAGTGAATATTCAGCCATATTACCTACCACCTTCTGATATATTACAGCAAAAAAGCACCCCACTCCAGCGCCAAGTGGCATCAAACTTGAAATCCCGCCCTGGACGACTCGCCGCAGGCGCGCGCGAGCTTAGCAGGAGGTGGATGAGGAACTAGATAGTATACAATTATTACCTTTATGCGAAGGTGGTAGGTAAACTAGGCTGGAGATGAGTTACTATCGGAGTACCGGATACAGACTACCAAGCAAAGCTCTTCGCTTCTTCGAAAAAGTGTTTTACCTGGTAACCAATATCTCGTATTACAGCTACGTAAAATCTGAGTCCAATTACCCTGCCAAACGAATTTCATTCACGTAGCAACGCATTAATACCTGAACTGTGAAATTACAAATCCCTTTAAAATAATTATGTTAGCGATAGTGTTGCGCGCCCTGGATAATTAAAAACTAAATAAAGGATTATTGTACTGATGAATATTAAGCCGTTTTTTATCATTACATCTACGTGCTTACTTACTGCTTGTGGCGGTGGTTCAGACTCTGACTCAGGAACAACACCTACACCGGTGCCAACTTCACCCCCTATAAATGAAGGAGGTACATTCAGTAAGCCAGCTGCACTTGATCTAGGCATACCAAATGCCATTGACGCTATTAGTAGCAATAATTATTTTTCATTTGACTCTTTTGCGGATGCAATGCTTATCGTTCATGCCGAGCTAGATAGTCCTTTAGTGATGCAAGATTTCACACGGTGTGCGTCCAGTGGTGCGGGTAGGTCTAATATATCTGAAACGTATTATTCAGGCCTGATTGTCGAAGATACATGGCAATCCTGCTTGATTGATTTGTCTTACCAATTTTCAGACGCTGCGCAACAGGTTTTACGTATCGCTTATAATTACGGCTATTTGCATTCTGAGGTTGGAAATTGAAATTTCATCCAAATGGCGACACTTTCGTTTTGTGCAAAATTTGGTAGAAACTGGCTGGATACCCAAGGTCGCCTAAAGACAAAGAGCGGAAGTTCAACGATCGTGACTTTCTACTTCTGATTTGGTCAGGAGCGGACATAATTACAAGTAATACTTTCTAAGGAAGCTGATATTTTTTAAAACTTCAAACGCTCATCGAAAGGAAAGTCTATGACATCAACAATAGTTATGTCAGCGGAACTGGGATGCATGGGGTTTAAAATAAAGTTGATCGACTCAGGTAATATAACGCTAGGTACTCTCAATAATGGACTGCTCGCGTGTTCTAACCATTTTACTCCGATAGCCTGTGTAGTGCTTTCATCGTGTTTCCAATTTTCGGGTAATGAACATTCAGAAACATATTCATCATTCTCTGGAACGCTTATTTTCAGCATTCTATAAGAATCAGGCAAATCTTCATGATCTATTTCTAAATGTACCATCACCTCTAATAAAGCAAGAGCAGGGTGTTCTGCCAAGTAAACTACTTTTAGACCTCGACGATGCCAGCGCCCCTCGCTATATAAACCACCAATCCCTTCTAGGTTCTCATAGTTAGATATCCTCCATAAAATTGGCATTAGTAAAATCCACCGTCAATTTTACGAAGCATCTGTTCGACTAGTGTTGCACCGAATTCGTCCTTCATTGCTTCCTTAGGTGTTTGTCCATTCAGATTTTTTTTCGGTTTTGACAACCACCGCTCGGCTTTCTCAGAATTGCTAAAAATGACTTCAGCTTGTGCTGTTAGTCTAGCGACACGCACAGCTTTAGCTGCCTCATCTAGCGTCAGTAGTTCGTTATTTTGTAGTCGGTGCCTTAATGTTCTTGGGTTGATGACCCATTTTAATTCTTCTTTGGAAAAACCATGACTTAAGAGTTTATTCATGATGTCTGGACTAACGCCATTGCGTACTATTGTTGACAACTCGTGCGTTGATACAGCTTTCCAGCCAAACCACTGGTCTAGTTTTTTACCTACTTCGATTTCTAACGGGACTCTACTCTCAAGCATATACCCTCTCCCCACACACTGGCAATATGCCTTAAGCTTAGGGTATTTTGCCAGGTTGGGCAAGCCGCGCTTTTTCCCGCTGTAAATTCGCTGTTGAATGATACCCGTAAGTAGTTGATAAAATTTTAAGTGATGATAGAGATCATAACGACACGATTAGTATATTAGCGATGTAGAAGGGGCAGCAACTTCCGCAATTCGCTCATTGATGCCAATAAAACTCAATGAGCCAACGACCGCACTACGTACACAGCCGACCATCATACTTTAGTTTCCAACCAACTGAGCTTTTTCATTGCTTTGGCAGAAAAGCTGATTTCCAACCTTAGAATGCAAATAGCCATAATTACAATACTCCTGGTACGTTTGAGGCAGCCCTCTTTGATCCCAATGCAGTGATGGGTTCAAATTTGAGTACCTCATCCTCTGACCGTCCAGATGAACCTATCTTAATTAGGGAAGATGAGGATAATCGACTACTGGCCAACAATTTTTATAATTACTTTGGAGTTGCACTTTCAGCTGGTGACCAAATACGATTAGACGCCTACTTAAACAATACCCCTACCGGACAAGAACCTTCTCGTTGCCAAGGACAAATGCCTTTAGAGCATTACCAGGGATACGGCATCAGTATTGACTATAACGCTTATAACTGTGACGAAAGTCTGACTTTTACCGCCACGGAAACAAAAGTGTATATTTTCCATTTCAAATACACTGAAAATGACTCAAGTGGGTATTTCAGGGCAAGCATTCGCCGAAATTAGACTGGTTAGTTGGTAAAGTTTTATGTAACGCCATGTATTGACTCAGAGATGCCGGCCAGAACACACTACGTAAGCTAAGAATAATCTACTGTAATGATTCTTTGTTGTTCTGGCCGGATCGCTCATGCTCGTAACTTTTGCTTCCAACCCAATGCCGGCAACCCGCCTACCAGTGATTGTATCGTTGGATAGATTTTACTAAATAGTTTCCGATATCCTGCCGGAGAGGCGTGTATTTCGTTGATCCAGTCTTTACTATTCCCAGGTCTGAGTGTTCCCTGGGTATCGACTACGAAAAAACGTCCTTCACCACTTGGGTGGTGTTGCAGTGCCGTAATCCCATCCGCAAATTCTTTTAGCATGTAGTTAATAATGTCTGCTCGCCATGCTTTGGGGGTATTACGAAATTCCATTGTGGGCCAAACCCATGAACGGCTTTTGTATAATTTCCAAAAAAATTCAGCGCCTTTCGGGCTGGGTTCTATTTGATCGTAGGTGTGCGTCACAATGCTTGCGTTGGGTGCCAACTCTTCGTACAACTGGATCATCTTAAGGTATGCATCCAATATCACCGCTTTTTTCTCATTGAATTCGTTCATTTCAATGACGTCTATCCACTGTTGATGGACCGCAGCATCGTAGTCTTTAATTAGTGGATTGAGATCCTCCTTGCCAACGATATCGTTACCACCAGCCGAGAAGAATAAGAGGTCTACCTGGTGACCGCGCTTTTTCAATATTTTGCGCATGAGATCATACTGCTTGCCTTTGGTCATCGCTACGGCGGTATCGCCGTTACTTCCAATACGCAACACGTTAGCAGTATCAGTATATTCAATCGTCTGTTCTAATCGGTGTCCCAGATTAATGCTTGGACCGGCCACGATATATTTACGGGGGTAGTCTACCCAACTATCCCCTTCAATGATGATCCCGGCTCTTTGTGGCGCTCGCTGACAAAGATAATCGAAATCAAGTGACTTGTAGCATACACCTCGATTAAGTGCATTTCTTAGTCTGCGTTCTGCTGGGCTGAGCTTTGGCATTTTGCTGTCCTTAATTACTGTTTGGTTTTTATCCGTGCAACAACTCGTGCGCCATCAAACTATTTTTCAAACAACAATGTTGTGGTTTTAGCACTTAATACACTACTGACTATGTTTTTATATCAGTGAATACCGAGTGAACCAAGCACATAATATTTATCGAAGATTTCTAGTCTATACATAAACAACCCCAAATACTGACTTATCTACTAACTTTTCAAGTGCATTCGTTATTGTTCGCGACTACTAGTTGAGTGAGAAAAATATCAACAAATTGCTTGCTAATTATCCTTCGCTGTTATAATAATGTTAAAAATAATCGTGATTATTAATATGTTTGGTTATTTATTTGTACTGAATTTGTCGCAGTGAATGATTAAAGAAAAGTGAAAGCCGCTTCTACAATCACCACGGGGCACCTGCCAGACGAATATAAACCATTGATAAGATAGAAAATATTGTTGCTTTAATGCCTGAGAAGAAGGTGATTATGGCACGTGTCGTATTACCTTTGCACATAAAACTGAAGTGGAGAAACAGCTTTGAAAGAATATAAGAAAACCCTACTAGCCGGCATAATAGCCTCACTGTTTGGTGGCGCATCAATGATGACGAACGCTCAAGAGGCTGTTGACGATAAAGAGCCAGCCTCAGCTCAAAGTGACAAAGGTAGTATTTCCCTTGAAGTAATCGAAGTTACCGCACAAAAGAGAAGTGAGAGCGCGCGTGATGTCCCACTTGCGATCTCTGCTTTGAGTGGTGACAAGATTAAGACTGGTGGCTACGACGAAATATCCGATCTTCAGGTGGCGGTTCCTTCGCTTAAAACTGAAACAACCTATTATGGTAACCCTGTCTTTTTCATTCGCGGTGTAGGCTTTTCTGATCCCATTGCAACAGTTACGCCAGCAGTAAGTACATATGTTGACCAGGTGCCACTGCCTTATTCAATTATGTCTAGAGGCGCTATTCTGGATCTAGAACGAGTCGAAGTGCTTAAAGGTCCTCAGGGTACCCTTTTTGGCCAGAATGCTACTGGCGGCGCAATCAACTTTATTGCGGCCAAGCCAACTGATGATTTCACTGCTGGCTTCAATTTAAATTACGGTCGCTTTAACAATACTGAGCTCGAAGGTTACGTTAGCGGTCCCATCAGCGACACGCTAAGATACCGTTTGGCGGCTCGTGTCGAAAAACAAGACGATTGGCAGACTAGTCAGACGCGACCGGGCGACGAGCGTGGTCAACGCGATTTTTTTAACACTCGATTATCCCTGGATTGGGACGCCAGCGATACCGTGCAGATCCGACTTACCGGACAGGCATGGGAAGATAAATCTGACTTACCTGGAGGGCAGTTAATCAGCGTAGAGTTTCAAAGAGGTCTCATTCCAGGTCTGAATGACGCTCCTTATGAGGCCTTGCCCCTTGTTGAGCTTGCGCCTGATAAAGCTCGTGTTGCGGAATGGGATGAAGGATCTCCGACCGCGGTTGATAATAGCTTCTACCAGCTCGCTCTTGAAGCCAATATTGCGTTAAGCGATACCATCGACTTGGTATCAATTACCGCCATTTCAGATATCGAAGCCTACGCCCCCACCGACCTTGATAGTACTGCGTTTGTCGGTGTGTTCGGTGAATCTTTTACTAACATTGATTTTTTCTACCAGGAACTGCGGCTAAGTGGTGATTTAGGTGATGGACAGTGGATGTTAGGCGCCAATTACTCAAAAGAAGAGTACGATGTACTTAACGTTTTTGTAAACAACAATACCTCCGCGATTGGCTTCAATTCAAACGCCCCGCGTGGGGATAGTTCAATAGATAGCTATGGTATTTTTGCCAGCTACGTGCATACGTTGAGCGATACCATTACTGCCCGAGGTTCCATTCGCTATACCGACATCACTGATGACCACAATGGCTGTCTTCAGGATGCAGGCCCTGGCAGTAACCTTTTCGCTGTACTCGGACTTTCAGACGAATTCATTGGCCAATGTGTAACTTTGGATGCGGATACTTTTCAACCTGGAGAAGTAAATGTTGAAAATAAAGAGGATAATATCGCCTGGCGGGTTGGTCTGGATTGGAAACCGACAAATGATATGCTGATTTACGGGAACATAGGCAAGGGTTATAAATCCGGTGCCTTTACCACGCCTCCGGCAATCTCCAGTTCTCAGTTACAACCGCTCGAGCAAGAGTCAGTTTTGGCCTACGAGCTTGGTATGAAGTCATCCTACTTGAACAAACGTGTGAATTTTGACGTGAGTGCGTTCTTTTACGACTATGCAGACAAGCAACTGGGTGGCGTAATTAACATTCAACCTTTTGGAGCCCTACCAACACTCGTTAGTATTCCGGAGTCTGAGGTATTGGGATTTGAGGCTGAAATCACAGCACTGGTTACCGATTATACTCGCCTTCAAATGGCGGCAACCTACCTCGATACTGAGGTAAAGGCAGACCCTGACCTACCACTTTCCCCCTTCGGTGAGCAGGGCTCTTTTGTTGGCGAGCGTTTTCCGCAAACATCTGAGTGGGCATATAACGTCAATTTGGAACACTTCATTCCGTTTGGTAAAGACGGTTCCGAAGCGTATTTTGGAGCTAACGTTTCATATCGTGATCAGGCTTATACCTCTTTTGGATATAGCTATTCCGAGCGGACTGAAGAGTTACTTACGATTGATGCTTATACGCTTGTTGACTTGCGCGCTGGCGTTCAATTCGACGATGGCCTGATGGGAGTCGAAGTTTGGGGACGCAATGTGACAGATGAGTTCTACTTAACCAACGCTCTGCAAACCACTGATACTGCGTACCGTTACGTTGGAATGCCTGCGACCTACGGTGTTCGTGTCTTTTGGAACTTTTATTAAGCTCGAGGTACGCTTCCTTGGATCATTCATCATGCTCACACAACCTTTGTGAGCATGATGAAGCCTTGTCATAGCAGTGCCATTGTATTACCGGGGAGCAATAGGTTGTTAGCCTATTGTTTCTCCCAACATCCAAGCAAAAGCAAATAAACCTTAGTCGTTCAAAAATAATAAGACTTCAGTTTGTCTTTACTTTGGAGTGAGAAGTATCTGCAGTTGTTAGTCCATGTTTACCTATTTTAACCCTTTGGCTAATTCGCATATTCGATTATTAGCACTGGGTTAATAAAAGATGCTATTTAAGTTTTTAATGAATCAACAATTTTTCAGGGGGCTTTTATGACTAGAACAATACACTACACAGTCATGGGCAAATGCTACGACTGGCTTAAAGAACGGTTTAAAGATCCGAATACTTATTGGGCGCTGGGCGGTGTTGCGGCCTTTGCACTAATCGAACTTGTGGTTTTCGCCTGATAAAAAACGACTTTAAAACAATTGGAGCATTCGCTATATGAGTGATAACTTTGCTGAAACTGCTCTGACTATCCTAATTTAGTTTCTTTATGAAAAGGTCTCTTTGTGGTCAGAAGTCGTCTTCCTGCTGATTCGTTCTGGACAAAAATTCCCACAGCGTTAAACTTAGGAGTTGTATGCGCAAACTAAACGTAGTCTTCTTGCAATTGGTAATAACCAGTTCAGCTGACTCATATCTGCTTGGTCTGATACGGTTTTGAAATAGCAGAAAAACCTAATTGGACTTTAAACCTCTATAAACCAAAGCAATCATATCTTGTAACACGCTAAGTCCTTGTTCTACATCCAGTTGAGTGGTTTGCAACCAGAAATCAATTTCATTAAGGTACGTCGACCGAATTAGTCGACTAACAAGTTCAGTATCCAGGTCAGCAGAGACCTCTCCACCATCCTGGCAGCTTTTCACTATTTGATAGATACAATCTTGAAGGGCTTTAGCTCGCGCCTTTACTCGCTCCATTTGTGGCGAATCAGCCCCCACTACAGCGGTGTTATATTCGTGAATCCCTAACAAGCCTATTTGTGGATCTTTAGCAAAATAGGTATAAAAAGGCCTGAAGAGCTGCATATATTGCTCAACCAGAGGTACAGAAGGGTCAACAGCATTCCTAGCTTTTCTTGCAACTTTGTCTAAATCATCATTAAAAACAAGGAAAAGGAGATCTCGCTTATCCTTCGCATAAAGAAAAACAGTTGCATGCGACACACCGGCGATTTCGGCGACCTTTCGGGTTGTAGTCCCTTCGAAGCCCCGTTCTAAGAACAGATCATGCGCTGCCGAACGAATTCTAAGTAATTTGTCTTTCTTTTGTTTTTCTCTAAGACCCAACGCTTTAACTCCATTATTAACGGTAAACCGACCTATTTGCTCAAAGACGTGAACAAGTTTTCGCTGACCAATATGCTCAAATCAATAATCTTACCAATCACTTAAGCGAAATTCTATTAAGTACATCCGCTAACTGGGTAAAGTTAGATTAATGACAGCAGAAAATATCACATTTCCAAGAGCTGACATATTAACAAAATGACTTAAAAGAACCGGGTTAATCTATACTTCGTGTCTTCACCTTTAATCGTTTCAGTTCTTTCAGCGACATCACAATCAAAACATTGTACATTGCGGACTTTATTTTTTAATGAGCAGGAGATGAGCGAGATCTGATAAACCAGGGTTTTGATCATGTTCTATAAAAACATGATGGACTTATTAATGCCGTGCTTGCATGGTACTGAAAATAACTTGCAGCAGGAGTTAAGTACGGCGTCGACTCTATCGGTAATTATTGTTGGCCGAAAAATGGGGCCAAAGGCTCAAAGCCAAAAGCAGACTCTATCTCAGGAGGAATGGCACATATTTCCAGTACTGAGTCTGGCTCAAGTACATATGCGCCACAGGCGGAGCCCATAACGATAGTTTCGGCACAGTTGAAACCATTTTCTGTTAGCCGATTCAGTGCTCGTTTAACGGGCGTAGATTCAGTGGAGGCAAATGCTACGTTCAAAATCCCCTGATCAGCCACAGTGTAACTCGCTGGCTTGCTTCGTCCTACAGGGCTAATATATTCAACTACTTCTAAAGTAAACGTATTTGTTTTTACCAAAAAGCTACGACTTTTAGCTCCCGTCAAATCCCACAATTGCTCATGCTCAGGTGCGTGCAAGTCGTTATCGTCCGTTATTTCTAACTCTAACACGTCACGGTAGTACAGCCGCGCTTTTTCAAGGTCCGGCACTGAATTCGTTGCATAGACAATCGTTGGATCGATACCTTCATGATACCCACGTTCATCAGGAACATTTGGTGCGGGGGATTCTATTAACTCAACAAAACAACCTACGAAGGGGTCTCGGAATGCCAAGCGCATACAACCATTTGAATCTTTCATTTCTGCCGATACTAATATATCCCAAGCCATTAATACTTGCTTGGCCGCGTTCAAATCGCTAACTCTTATCCCAAACCGGGTCCACCCGATATCACAGCATTTCCAATCCAATGGGAGTGGCTTCTGCGGCGGATTATCCAAACTAAAAAATTCAAGCTGGGTACGCTTCTGACCAGCAACTAACCACCACATCAGCCCCCTGGCTGAGTCGGGTAAACCCTGTATATTCATGGGTCGCCCCCAAATCATATGCCCTCCACCATTCTTAAAACCCAGGTCAGAATAGAGCCTTAAAGAACCGGAAATATCAGCACTGTTTAGACCAACCTGAATCGGACTTATTTGGTTGACGGTTGGACTCGACATAATAATTATCCTTTGGGTTCACGTAGCTACAGTCTGCTATTGCATTAACTATTTGTGGTACTTAACACCTCACAACTCAATCTAATATCCTTTAATTTTAAAGCAGATCAAGTTGTGAGTAATCGTTTTAGGTTAGACCAACATTTCGCGTATAATCAAACAGGTTGGTGGTTCCGTACTTTATTGATTAAGGCACCAATCTGTGGTGATGAAACTTCCACAGTATCGCCCTCTTTAAGAAAAACTGGCGGTTTTTGCGCAAACCCAATACCGGCAGGGGTTCCAGTAGTTATGAGATCACCAGGTTGAAATTGATAATATTGAGAAAAGTAAGCAACGGTAGATGCAACGTCGTGTATTAAATTTCGCGTATTTGCGTTTTGCATTACAACGCCATTTACTTTAGTAATAAGCTCAACATTTCCAGGGTCATCCAGCTCGTCAGATGTCACAATGCAGGGCCCTACCGGGCAAAAAGTCGGAAACTGCTTACCAAGGACCATTAAGCTGCCTTTACCATATATATCTAGAGCTGGTTCATTTTTAGCCGTTAAGAAATCAACGACCCCATCTCGAGCAGATACATCATTTATCAGCGTATAACCACCAATATAGTCCAGCGCATCTTCCCGAGATACGTTAAAACATGGCTTGCTAATAACACAGGTAAATTCGCCTTCCCAGTCCACCATATCTGGAGCCAATTCGGGAATTACAATGTCATCGCCAGGCCCACAAATTGCGCCCGAGTTTTTAATAAAACCCAGAGGATCTTTATGACTCTCAACAGCCATTTCTTCCAGATGATCCTTATAAGCCCCTCCACTTGAAACGATTAGCGCCGGATTTGGTATTGGAGCCCCCAATTTCAAACCGTTAGCAGGAATCAAAACCTGCTTTTCAATTAATTCGGTGCGGACAGCCTCACTACTCTGAATTGTGCTGATATAAGTGGCAAGCTCGGAAATTCTGTCTTCAGCAAATAACGCTTTTATATCCTTAGGTAAAGGGCTATTTATTTTAAGCCCTTTATCCAGCACTGACACAGACAGTACGTAGCCGTCTAAAAGCACGCCAGCGACAAACTCACCGCCATCAGAAAAAGAAACGAGCTTCATACCTAAGCCTTATCAGCATTAAATGCAGCATCAAACCAGTCAGTATTCCTAGAGGTAATTCCCCACCAGTTGCCGTCCGGGTCCTGAACAGCAAACCAGTCAAAGCCATCTTGCTTAGATAATGGTGTTATATCTCGGATACCCCACCTTTCTCGTTGACTGGTTGCTTGTTCAAATGCCTTAACAACGTCCTCATCACTTTCAACAGACAATTCCCATCTGTTTGCCAGGCCTTGCTCACCAGTTTGTTCTCCGGTTTCTACACAAGCCAGATAAAAGCGGGGATCATTAAGCCAGGTCACAAAAGATACTTGAGAATGTCGTACTGTCTCCAGACCAAGAAATTCCGTACGAAATAAACGAGCGTCATCAATATTATGACATTCCAGAGTGCCATGAGACATACCTAAGAATTGCTCTTTTTTCAATGAATGGTTTGTTGAAGCACTCATACTGCATCTCCTGTAAAAACTTTTTCAAAAGTAGCGGGCGGTAAGAATTGGAACTCCCACCAATTACTGTCTCTATCACTAAAGTAAAATGAGTATGCGCTGTGTTGAAAGGTTTTTTCCAGCACTTGCTGTAGCTCAAACTCTTCCTTATTTTCCATCAAGAAGTCATGCATTTGATCGACACACTTCTTCGATTCAAGCTCAAGCCCCCAGTGGTGAAAAACCCGTTGCGGGTTTTGAATTTCGTCACTTTGGCGAATATCCAGAACAAAATTGGGAAACTGACGCTTTTCTTGCGATGGATTGAATACTGGGCGAGCTAACATTCTATCTTCGCCAATCTCAACACATTCAAGCCCAAGCGCTTGTTCATAGAATTTTCTACTCTTTTTTAAATCTTTTGCTAGCAAAGTACCGCAGAACAGATGCTTGGACTTTACTACTGGATCTGTTGAGCGATAAGGCGGTTTAGTCATATCCACATTCGACATGCTCAATACTCCTCAATGATTTGTTTCAGTTAATGACATCACTTAGGGAACCAAAAACAATCCACTGACGGACAAGCCAGGCCCCTTTGCTTCGAACACATGCAACTCGATTTTCAACTTAAAATACTCATTGGACGTTAAGCTAAACGGTCGATGCGTCTTTATAAACATGAATAATAATAATCACGCTCATTTTTAACAGCAATATAACAACAGGCCTGTAACTAAGGCAAGCTTTTTGTGAATTAAATGTGAATTTTAAAAATTGAGTGTTCTATTGAATGCTTAAACATATGACTTCTTGGAAACTCATGTTAGCTGACAGAAAGCTGACTGAACGTTTGAGTGTTGGTAAGGTTGAGTAAGAATTCTTTTTAATTAAAAGCATGCGATAGTGCGAGCGCTAACATGGGTACGATAGCCCCAAATGAATTTCTTCTGTATTTTCAAGCTGAACTGTATTTGTAATAGCCAGATATCTATTGATAGTTAAAAAGATCCCTTATTTTGCTATTAACAATGAAATGGCCAGGTACCACCTAATTGCTTAGTTAGGTTCTCACATAGAAATGCTAGATCCTTATGCATCTTTTTATCCCGAGCTTTGGGCACGGATTTAGATGATATTAAGGTTACCACACATGGAACTGAGTCCTGATAACCAAAAACAGGCATTGCACAGGCTCTGAGCCCCGGAATAACAGTCCCGTCAACGACCGAAATACCGGTTTTTCGTATTGATTCAGATATCACGATTAGCTCTTCGTTATCGCCTAAACTTGGCTGCCACCCTTCTTCAACTAACTTATCAGCAATATACTCCCCTTTTAAAAAGGACAAAAACACGCGACCTGTAGCTGAACGAGTCAAAGGCATTACAGAGCCTACTGATAACGTGGTGTAGACTGGCTGATTTCCACTATGCCAGCGAACGATGACGGGGCCATTTGGGCCCCATATGGATACCAGAGCAGTGTATGAACCATGGGAAACCAATTTCTCAACCATTTCAGAAACAATACTCAGAGGATCGAGCCTTGACAGAGCGGCCAGCCCAAGTGTGAGGGCCTGTGGTCCCAGGCTGTATAGTCCCGTTGATGAATTTTGGCGGACCAGTCCGCTATTAACTAAACTCGATAGATAACGGTGCACCTGGCTGGTGTCTAGACCTGACGCTTGAGTAATAAGCTTGAGACTTGATTGGTCACCAAGGCCAACCAATGTTGTCAGTATATGAAATCCGGTTTCTACTGACGCAATACCTTTACGGTTAGATTGTAAGCCATCCCTGTCTTCATAAAATGCTTCAAAATCTCGGTATGTCTTCATGTGCTGTATTCCTGAACCTGACATCTAAGCATATTTAGTCTGAGTGTATCATTTAGAGTTCATCTCAAACTAGCGAATCTTAGATTTGCGCCAGACACTTTCAAGCACGATACAAAGAATCAATTTCAACAGTAGATTAGTTTAAAGTTGAACGCCAACGAATAATTGCATAATATCCAATAGATAACTTATTTAACAATAACAAAAGAGAATCCCAAATAGGTTCAGTACAAATTAAGCATGATATTGAGTTTAACCATGGCAATAGAACTGATACCTCTATTTGGTAAAGGCGGGATTTATTTTAGAACCGTTGCTACTCTCTTAAAGTAAATTTGTTTTGAGACCGAAAATGAATAAAGACATTCGCATTATCGACGCTAAAAACATCCCTCTGAGTGGTTTTGCTGGAATAGTAGAGAAACGGATGGTCATGAGTCCAAAAATTTGGCCTCAAGCCATAGGCAATGAAGACCTCAGCCAGGGTCTGGATGATTTCTTATATCTATCTTATGGGCACTTTAAGCCGAGCGATGGCGCGCCCATGCACTCTCATGTAGATGTGGATATTGTAAGCGTCATTATTAACGGAAAAGTCGGCCATAAAGGGTCATTAGGGGATGGAACGATTATCGAAGGCCCGGGTGTACAAGTTCAGAGAGCTGGAAAAGGCATGACTCATTCTGAATTTAGCGTTCTAGATGAAAAAGCCGACTTCATACAGATGTGGTTTAATCCACCAGCAGCCGGACTTCAACCGGGTTACTACAATTACTCTCTGGAACACGATGAATTGGTCACTGTTTTAGGTGGTGAAAACGAAACTAGCTTCAACAGTAATATGCGATGTCAGGTTGGCTTTATCGCAGAATCAAAGACTCTGACATTACCCTACCCGTTTATTTGTATTATCTTTCAGGGTAAAGCAAAAGTTGGAGATAAAATAATATCCACAGGCCAGCTAATTGAAGGAAGTAACATTTCAATTACCGCGCGTGAGCGCTTAGGCTTGGCAATCATTGCTACCAGATAAAAAACATCAAAGTCATCAGCAAAGGAAAGAGCTCCGGTTCCATAATAGGAGCCTGAAAGATTCTGAATAATCACTCACAACTACCTCAAAAAGGTAATTTTAACGGAGTCACACAATGAAAATTTTAGCATATGCGGGTTCAAACAGCCTTAGCTCAATAAACAAACAGCTAGTTACTTATGCAACGACATTGTTACCAGAAGTCGGCGTCCATGACTTTGAGATTCTAGACCTCAATGACTTTGAGATGCCACTTTTCAGTGTCGATAAAGAGAAGGAGTTAGGTAACCCAGAACCTGCAATGAGGTTTATGAATAAGATTGAAGAATGTGACGCCCTTATTATCTCTCTTGCTGAACACAATGGTACTTATACTGTGGCATATAAAAACCTGTTTGACTGGGCATCAAGAATTAACCCGCATGTATTCCAGGACAAGGCGATAATATACCTCTCCACCTCTCCGGGCCCAGGGGGTGCACAGAGTGTCCTGGCTGCAGCTGTCAATTCTGCTCCGTTCTTCAAAGGTCATGTCAAAGGTAGTTTATCGGTACCACTATTCAATGATAATTTTGATGCAGAAACCGGAAAACTTAAAAACAACGAACTTAATGAAGAGCTTTTGGACTTACTTCGCTCCTTAAAAGCTTAAATTGTTCCCAGGCAAGCACATAGATGCTCTTGGCTTGCTTGGGAAAATTCTTATAACATGTGCACTAGAGCAGCGCTTCTAACTCAGGGAGCACATCAAACAAATCACCAACCAGACCATAGTCAGCAACCTGGAAGATAGGCGCCTCTTCATCCTTATTTACAGCTACTATGACTTTAGAATCTTTCATCCCTGCTAAATGTTGAATTGCACCAGAAATACCTACTGCAATATAAAGCTGAGGAGCGACAATTTTTCCGGTCTGCCCTATTTGCATGTCATTGGGGACAAAGCCAGCATCGACTGCGGCTCGCGAAGCACCAATTGCCGCACCTAACTTATCTGCGATACCTTCCAATAGTGCAAAATTTTCTCCATTTTGCATTCCCCGCCCACCTGAAATAATCACATCAGCGGCGCCTAACTCCGGACGTTCAGACTTTGTAAGCTCTTCGCTAATAAAACTCGACTTCTCGCTTTGAATTTTCAGCTCAATCGTTTCACAAGGCGCACTGTCACCATCACCGGGGTGGTCAAATGCCGACGAACGAACAGTTATCACTTTCGTTTTATCTGTTGACTGAACCCTGGCGATTGCATTACCAGCATAAATTGGTCGAGTGAATATATTGTCAGGTTCTACACCGATAATATCTGATATTTGAGCCACATCTAGCAACGCAGCAACGCGTGGCATAAAGTTCTTCCCAACGGTCGAAGCACAGGCAACCAGGTACTCATAGCCATTGCCTACTTCAATCATAAGTGAGGCAATATTTTCAGCTAGCTGATGTTTGTACTCCTCACTGTCTGCAATAAGTACTTTACTGACACCATTAATTGTCGCTGCTTGATTAGCCACGTCGGCACATCCCGAACCAGCAACTAACACATGAACTTCGGAATCCATTTGCGATGCAGCATGAACAACCTTAGCTGTATCAGACTTTAATACCACATTGTCATGTTCGGCATATACTAATACTGTCATGAGATCACCTTAGCTTCATTCTTTAGTTTGTTAATCAGTTCAACTGCATCAGCCACTTTAATACCTGCCTTGCGGCCAGCAGGTGCGCTCACCGATAATACTTTAACGTTGCTGGACAAAGACACATTCAATGACGCCGCCTCAATCACATCTAGTGGTTTACGTTTTGCTTTCATAATGTTAGGAAGCGAAGCATAACGAGGTTCATTCAACCGGAGATCAGTAGTAACAATTGCTGGTAGATTCAACGCAACAGTTTGCAGGCCGCCATCTACTTCACGAGTAACCTTTACGATATCGTTCTCCACAGATAACTCAGAGGCAAAAGTGCCTTGGGGGAAGTCAAGCAGTGCAGCTAGCATCTGCCCGGTTTGGTTATTATCGGAATCAATGCTTTGTTTACCAAGAATAACAAGTTGCGGCGACTCTTTCTCAACTATGCAACGTAGTAACTTGGCAACCGGTAACGAATCCAGGCTGGAATCTGTTTGTACATGGATTCCTCTGTCTGCGCCAAGCGCCAACGCTGACCGAATCTGCTCCTGGCAACTTTTATCACCAATCGACACAATAACAACTTCAGTCGCAATACCTTTTTCTTTTAAACGAATAGCTTCTTCAACCGCTATTTCGCAAAACGGATTTAAGGCCATTTTTGTGTTTGATAAGTCGACACCAGACTCATCTGGCTTTACGCGCACTTTGACGTTGTAGTCAATAACACGCTTAACCGGCACCAGTATTTTCATGCTTTACCTCTGCTTTTAGAGCACATAAGTGCGCTAATCACCTTATATTTAAGACAAAAATTAAGGGACAGATGTTATTCAAATCATCTCACCTAAAATTATTTGTAAATCTTACCACATTCCAGTTTACGTTAACGTAAACTCGTGCCAAAATCTACTTACAGTTAACGTAAACGTCAACCACTATTTTGAGTATCGGTTCACCGTACCCTTGTTGTTGACCAAAAAGAGACATTCAAAAAACGAATTGTTCTGAAAGAAAGGGGGCACATATGGAACGCGAATCAATGGAATTCGATGTTGTTATTGTTGGAGCTGGGCCCGCAGGCCTTGCTGCAGGTTGTCGCTTAATGCAATTAGCCAATGACGATGGTAAAGAATTAAGCGTATGCATCGTCGAAAAAGGCTCTGAAGTCGGAGCACACATTTTGTCTGGTGCGATTCTTGAACCTCGCGCTCTAAACGAATTATTCCCCGACTGGAAAGCACGCGGTGCTCCATTGGAGACTCCGGTATCCGAAGATAAAACTTATCTATTCAAAAATGAAAATAAGTCTTGGGAGCTACCTAACTGGCTTGTACCTAAAACAATGCATAACTCTGGAAATTTCATCGTATCAATGGGCAATGTTTGTCGTTGGCTGGCTCAACAGGCAGAAGAGCTTGGGGTAGAAATATACCCAGGATTTCCGGCTTCAGAACTAATCTATAATGATGACGGCAGTATTGGTGGTGTCATTACCGGTGATATGGGACTCGATGAAAATGGCGAGCCAAAGGACAGTTACACACCCGGCATGGCGTTAAGAGCCAAGTATACTGTATTCGCCGAAGGAGCCCGCGGACACCTAGGCAAAGAACTTATTGAGCAATTTGGCTTAGACAAAGATTGTAGTCCACAGCACTATGCGATTGGGTTTAAAGAGATCTGGAATATAGATCCATCCAAACACCAACCCGGCTTGGTAATTCACGCCGCAGGCTGGCCTTTATCCGAGTCAACCGGCGGTAGTTTTCTTTATCACGCAGAAAACAACCAGGTTTTTGTCGGTTTAATTGTCGACTTGAACTATCGGAACCCCTACTTAAGCCCATTTGACGAGTTCCAAAAGTTAAAACATCAAAAACAAATCTCTCACTATCTAGAAGGTGGAGAGAGAGTTTCTTATGGAGCAAGAGCTATAGCGAAAGGCGGGTTAAATTCGCTCCCTGAACTCACTTTTCCCGGAGGGTTATTAATTGGCTGTAACGCCGGCACGTTGAATTTTTCGAAAATTAAAGGAAATCATACCGCCATGAAGTCTGGCATGATTGCCGCCGAGACCATTTTTGCTGAGTTGAACAAAGAGACACCAGACTCAACCCCTTATCAATTCATGGAAAATATGAAGTCTTCCTGGCTATATGATGAATTATATAAGTCTAGAAATTTCGGCGCGGCCATAGCCAGGTTTGGAACATTTTTGGGAGGAGCCTTTAATACGCTGGAGCAAAATATCTTTAACGGCCGTTTGCCAGGTATCACCTTTCAGGATAATGAGCGCGATTTCTCTAAGCTGGTTAAAGCTCAAAACGCGGTAATTCTGGATTACCCGAAGCCCGACGGCAAGTTAAGTTTCGACAAATTATCTTCGGTTTATTTATCCAATACAAACCATGAAGAGAACCAGCCTTGTCACTTAAAACTCAAAGACGATTCGATTCCAATTAAAGTCAACTTGCCTAATTTCGCAGAGCCGGCACAGCGATACTGCCCTGCGGGTGTCTATGAGGTAATCGAAGAAGATAGCGAAAAACGTTTTCAGATTAACTCACAAAACTGCATTCACTGCAAAACCTGCGACATCAAAGACCCTTCCCAGAATATTACGTGGGTAACCCCAGAAGGAATGGGAGGCCCCAACTACCCAAATATGTAAATAGAACCCACGTAAATGCAACCCGGCAGGTAAAGCTGAAATAAGTGTTGTTCAGCTCCAGCAAAGTATTACATAAGGAAACTTAAATGATTTTTGACGGCGAAAATATAAAAGTTCTGCAATCGGATAACAAAATTGCTGAACTCATTTTTGATAGTACAGGTTCAGTTAATAAATTCGATATTAATACGCTCTCTGAATTGAGCTCTGCAATAGATGCGCTCTCTGGCGCTCAGGGACTTAAAGGGGTTGTAGTACGAAGCACCAAACCCACGTTTATCGTTGGGGCTGACATAACCGAGTTTAACAACACCTTCGCCAAAACTGACGAACAAATTACTGAGTGGATCCAAAAAACATCAGCAATCTTCAATCGCTTAGAAGATCTGCACTTCCCTACCATCGCAGCACTCAATGGCTTCGCCTTAGGGGGAGGTTTTGAGCTGGCCCTTGCTTGTGACTTTCGCGTTGCAGATACAACTGCACAGGTCGGTTTGCCCGAAATAAAGTTAGGTCTCATTCCAGGTTGGGGCGGAACAGTTCGACTCCCCCGGGTAATTGGAGCGGATAACGCGCTAGGGTGGATGCTAACAGGCAGTATTCAAAAAGCCTCTTCGGCTCTTTCTTCCGGTGCTATTGATGCAGTAGTGCCACCGGAACTTCTCACTTCATCCGCTATTTCGATGATAGAAGATGCCAGTCAAGCTAAGCTGGATTGGCAAGGCAGAAGAAGTGCCAAAAAGGCTTCTTTATACTTGGCTCAATATAAAAATGAGTCAATCATGTGCTTTACTACCGCACAGTCACAAATTGCGGGCAAATCAAGCCGGCACTACCCAGCGGTACACATGCTAACCGATTTGGTGAAGGAAGCGTCAGCATACACCAGGGACAAAGCTTTAAAACTAGAAAATAGGACTTTCGTTCAGCTCTGTAAAACCGACTCAGCCAAGGCACAAATTGGCACCTTCCTGGCTGATCAAATTGTAAAAAGCAAAGCGAAACAGCTAGCCAGGAAATCCGTTCGCCCCTTTAACCATAACGCAGTTATTGGTGCGGGCATAATGGGGGGCGGAATAGCGTATCAAAGCGCAGTAAGTGGCATCCAGGTCGTTATGAAAGATATTCATCAGGATGCGCTCGACTTAGGATTGAAGGAAGCGTCGAAGATCCTGGTCAAGGGGATGCAACGCGGTAAGATCAGTGCCGAAAAAATGGCTGGTACGTTGTCATCTATTACTGCCACTCTGGATTATTCTGCTCTACAGAGTACTGATATGGTCATTGAGGCTGTTGTCGAAAACCCTGCGATAAAGAGCTCTGTGCTGAAAGACATTGAAGAAACTGTCTCAGGCGACACGGTCATTTGCTCCAACACCTCAACAATCTCTATCAACAGGCTCGCTAGTGGTATGAGTAGCCCGGAAAGATTCTGCGGCATGCACTTTTTCAATCCAGTGAACAAGATGCCACTGGTTGAAATCATCCGGGGTGAAAAAACGAACGAAGAGACTATTAACTTCGTGGTTGCTGCAGCCCTGAAAATGGGCAAGACCCCGATTGTTGTAAATGATTGTCCAGGCTTTTTAGTTAATCGCGTACTGTTTCCTTACTTTGCGGCATTTAGCCAGTTGGTACTTGAAGGTGTCGACTTTGTGGGTATCGATAACGTTATGGAAAAAGAGTTTGGCTGGCCTATGGGCCCTGCCTATCTATTAGATGTTGTAGGTATCGACACAGCAGATCATGCAGCAAATGTCATGGCAGAAGGGATTCCTGAACGCTTATCCAGAATTGAAAATGACCCTATTACTCTTCTATTCAACAACAACCTGCTTGGTCAGAAGAGTAAGTCAGGCTTTTATGAATACAGCGTTGATAAACGGGGGCGCCCAACTAAAAAAGTGTCAGATAATACCCTGGAAATTATCGGTGATCATCGATGCAGTGACAGTGAAGTGGATTCAAAAGGAATTATTGATCGCTTGATGATTCCAATGGCAAACGAGGCCATCCGATGTCTGGAAGAAGGGGTGGTTAGTACCGCCGCAGAAGTCGACATGGCACTCTTATACGGGCTTGGTTTTCCAGCATTTCGGGGCGGAATATTCCGCTATATCGAAACCCTGGGACTCGACAACTTTGTAGCAATGGCAGATAGCTATGCTCACTTAGGTGCCCTTTATCAAATCACCGACCAGACACGCGAAAGAGCAAAATCTGGCCAGTCTTACTTCGCTTAATGACCCGAGGAGATTAACATGAAAGATGTAGTGGTTATTGACTGTGTTCGAACGCCAATGGGACGCTCTAAAGGTGGCGTATTTAGAAATGTGCGTGCAGAAACATTATCAGCACAACTCATGAATGCATTACTTGAGCGAAACCCAGAGTTAGATCCCGCTGAAATTGAAGATATTGTCTGGGGCTGTGTACAACAAACCAAGGAACAGGCATACAACATTGCGAGAAATGCGCAATTACTCACCACGATCCCAAGGTCAACTGGAGCCGTTACAGTCAACAGGCTTTGTGGCTCTTCGATGCAGGCGCTTCATGATGGCGTTAAAGGGATCATGAGTGGCATGGGTGATGTTTACATGATTGGCGGAGTTGAGCACATGGGTCATGTACCGATGAACTATAACCTCGATTTTAACCCCGCAATGATTAAATATACCGCCAGTGCTTCTGCAAATATGGGCATGACAGCGGAACTGTTAGGCCGACAAAATGGTATCACCCGGCAGATGCAGGATATGTTTGCTGCACGTTCTCACAGGCTCGCTTACCAGGCACAAAAAGAGAATGGTTGGAAAAATGAGATCGTTCCCATTGAGGGTCACGACTCAAATGGCGTTTTAAAATTAATTGATTTCGATGAAGTCATTCGGCCTGAAACCACCCCTGAGACACTGGCTACATTGCGGCCAGTATTTGATCCGGTAAACGGTACAGTTACAGCAGGAACAGCTTCAGCCATCTCTGATGGAGCATCTGCAATGCTTCTAATGTCTTCCGAAAAAGCGGAGAAGTTAGGGCTAAAACCCCGGGCTAAAATTCGTTCAATGGCTGTTGCAGGATGTGACGCCGCTATTATGGGATTGGGTCCTGTACCAGCCACTCACAAAGCCTTGAAACGAGCAGGGATGACAATGGGTGACATTGATATTGCCGAGTTCAACGAGGCTTTTGCAGCCCAGGCTTTATCGTGTATAAAGCAGCTAGGATGGATGGATATGTATGACGAAAAAGTCAATTTAAACGGCGGCGCCATCGCACTTGGACACCCGCTTGGCTGTTCTGGATCTCGTATTAGCACAACCCTAATCAACCTCATGGAAGCTAATGATCAGTCTGTCGGACTGGCTACCATGTGCATCGGTTTCGGCCAGGGTATAAGCACGATTTTCGAACGACTTAACTAAGATTTATCTCCCAGGGGTCACAATAATCTGTGGCCCCTAGGGGTTTAATCTCTAGCAAGATAATGCCCCTAAAATATTTACATTTCCTCACCACAGCAAGCAAAAGTACTCCGAACTTCGGAGCTTTGAGCCTTATTATTGGAAGATAATTAATAGATTAATTTCGCCAGTTTCACTTTTAATCTGGAAGGTTTTGGGCATCAAAGTTTTGTCTGATAAGACACGTTTTATCTTTTATTACTTAGCCTAAAAATTTGCTCAATAGAGACGTTATTTTAATGAAAATCGCTTATAAAAACGTAGCTTATATTGTTGTAAAACTTCCCCAGAACTCGACGCACAGCCGAGTTTTTTTTAAAAGCTATATCCTGGATTTAAATAATGGATTAATGCACTTTAATTTAATCAATAACCGCGCACCAATTACATCAAAATCCCCATAGCGTAATCGCAGATTTTCGGCAGCTTTCGGCTTTCGAGACGACCGTTTATTAACACTGGCACTAGCAGTTAAGCACGTCATAAGTCCACTCTGACTCATGTTTATAAGAGTCTATTTTTGACCTTTAAATTACAACTTCTATTAACATTCGAGGAAACCTGAGTTAGTGGATAGCAACTAATGTTGAATGCGTTCCCCCTAGAATTGAAAGCGGCCTAAAACAGATCCTACTCCCCACGTTACTCCTAGCTTAAATTGTCTAGGGTAACGCTTTTATCAACTCTAGCCAGAACGCCTAGGCTAACGCCGAAAATGTACTTCAAAACCAATTAAATTCATAAACTTAGCATTTATAAAAGACGTGCCGATAAGTGGTATATTGACTGGGAATTGACTGTTTATGTGAGCACTGTGGAAAAGAATCGGCAGTAAACCCCAAAACTACCGTTCTATGCAGTGATTTTTGACGACAATCACACTTGAATATGAGCATTAATTTACCAATACTTTTTATCTGGATTCCCAGCAAACTTATTGACGAAACAGCCAGCTGTTTTTCTCCAAATTAAGGTTTAATTTTTAAGCTCATGGATACCTTATTAAAGAACCTCAGCATAGCCTCGTTCTCGCTATCATTCTTACAGGTTCGATTCTGGTATTTTGAGTCGCTCGAGATCACTTCACCTGGCTTGTCTTCTGCTTAAGTAATGGCCAGAACTTTGAAATAAAAACAGCATTAAATATCGAACTGAGTTACTTCCACACATTCAAGCTTCACCGCATGTTTTCATGCTTGAACTTCGGATGTATTACAGTCGCAAATAGTAACTGCCTTTGTAATAAAGATAGTGACGAATATCTAAATGGAATTAACAACCGCTAATTCTCCGTGATTGGCTAAAACGAATGATGCAGAGTTGCGAAAAGTTATTGTTATTTAAATTTTTCAGGGTCAACCGCTCTTTTGTTTAAAAAGGCGTCGAATGCTTCACGAGCAGCTTCAGTTCTCATCGCCTCGATGAATATATCCATTTCAGTATCCATTTGTTCGCGAATAAGATCTGTTTGGTTATTAATCAACGCTTTTGAACGAGAAAGGGCAAAGGCAGGTTTAGACGCTAATTTTCCTGCAGCTTTGTCAACTGTACTAGTTAATTCATTGGCTGGGACAACTTTTGTTATCATTCCAAACTCGTAAGCTTCTTTTGCACCAAAAGGCTCTCCCAGCAACAACCATTCACTGGCTCGTTTTCTGCCCGCCATCAGAGGCAGAATATAGCTAGATGCATACTCGGGTACGAGCCCTAAATTAATAAATGGCATAATAAATTTTGTGTCAGAACACGAATATACAAAGTCACAATGCAAGAGCATTGTGGTTCCGATACCAACCGCTAGCCCCTTTACCTCAGCTATCACGATTTTTTTGCAGTCCAGCAATGAATTCATAAAACGAAGTGTTTCTGCCAGTTGGGGAGTTTCACTCTGATCTGCAAATCCAGCTATCTCATTCCCAGCGCAAAACACATCACCATTTGCTCGAATCACAACAACTTTACAATCATCAGAAGTGTTCGCGTTTATCAGGGCATCAGAAATCGACGAATACATTTCTGGAGTCAGCGCATTTTTTTTATCCGGCCGGTTTAAGATTATTTCTGTAATCGGTCCATTCATCTCTACTATAATATTGTTCATCAATGTTACCTATTATTGGTTTGTATTTATCGTCGCTGTACTCGTACACTTGCCAACTACAACCTGTCTTCAATAAGTAGAAGGTTTGCAACGCTATTCGGTGATGAGTTAAGCAATTTCATATAGCTGTTCTTAGGTAATACAAATGTATCGAAAGCCTTCCATTTTTTTGAAATTAACTCACCACTGGTATAACCCTCGCCATTTAATACAACTATCAAAGTAGACACGCGACTTTTTCGCAGTACAACCGATTCTCCGGGAGGAATTTTGAAAACGGGAAAACCAGAGGCTGACACGGTAACACTCTCAATATGAATGGCAGAGTCTTCAGGTGAAACCTCAGAGAGGGCATTTATTGTTTCTGCATGCCCGCAGCGATAACCATTAAGCTCATTTTTCTTTTTATTACTATGGACCGATAGTATATCCAAACAGATGAGTGGCTCTTCGCAATTCAATTCATTTGGGGTGCACCGTTCAGAATTGCCCACAAGTACATCGCCTGGCTCGACCGAAATACGCTCTCCGGCATAAGAAGTAAGATAACCTCGGCCCTCAATAACTATTCTCAACAATAGCTGCGCATTCTCGTCCCATCTTAAGGTCTCGAACGGTAGTACTAATCTCAACCGGACGTTGAGAGAAGCTGCAGTAAGAACGTGCTCAGGTTCATAACCGGGATTACAAAACAATAACGCCCTTTCATCCGGGTTGATAAAAGGCGCCAGCTCAGAAATTTGCATCAATAAAGGTCTTATCGAACTAAATTCCCACAATCTCGAACGTATTCTATCGCTTGAATTATTAAGTTTAGAGCACTCACCTGTTATCGACCATGCAGGGACTAAGTCTGAATTACTCAGATGACTGAGATAAGCTCCGGGCAGCTCTTCGAGGGCATCAAAGTCGATATACATTAGTTAATTAAAATCGATTGTATCCGCGTGGGATTGCCAATACACGCAGAGTCAAAATGGTAGTTCAACTGCATAACGTCACCAAAGCACCAAACTCCTATCTGCACTTTTAACTGCCAGACATGCTCAACTTTTCTAAAAAAAGAAGCGGTTTTCTGCCTTATAAGCCAGACATCAACAGATAAACCGCCACAAAGTTAGGGGTTGCATCGTAAGGAAGAGGCATTTTACAACGCAAAACGAAATAAATAATCATGCTTATTTATTTCGTTGCTAAATATACTACAGATCACATATTATGCAATATCCAAATTCCCAAATGAGCTTATTCGAGCATTCAAAGGATATCGATGAGACACCTTTTCTACATTGAGCAAAATTATGCTTTCGCTATATTACGGCCGCTTCAAGAGGCGATATGGCAACTTGGTCATGAAATCAAATGGTTTTTAGTAGGAGATGAACTAAACCGCATCTACCTGAATAAGAATGAAGAGGAGCTTTCTAACGTAATGGAAGTTATGTCATGGAAACCAGATGTGGTCTTTGCGCCAGGCAATTGGATCCCGACATTTTTCCCTGGATTTAAAGTCGCTTTATTTCATGGTTTTAATGTCTCGAAAGCAACACGAACAGATGACAAAGGGCACTTTAATATACGCGGCTGCTTCGATCTTTATTGTGCTCAAGGGCCAAATACAACCACTGAATTTATCAAGACAGCAGCAAAGCATAAGAACTTTACTGTTAGAGAAACGGGATGGCCCCCGTTAGACACCATGTTCATGAAAAAGACACCGGTGGTCACATTCCGAAATCAAAGCCGCGGAGACACCTCACACCTTATTAACGTTACGGAACAAGCCGCACTAGAGACAGCCATAGAATTTGGATTACAACACCCGCCACAAATTATGCAGAGTATTGATAATTTTATTGCCGAAACTCACCCCTATTCAGATGGTAGCAGCAGTGAACGGGTAATCAATGCAGTATTAAGCCAGATACAGTCCAAACAAAAACTGAAAAGAAAACCTCTCAATTTAATAAGAAACTTTAAGAGTTTGCTGAAATTGATTTGAAGTTGGCCACCATCTCAGAATCTAAACTTACGGGAATAAAACTATGACAGTGACATCAGAATCTTATCATTACATGGCCGATGGGCTAAGTATGATTGGGCAGTTATACCTGCCCGCTAAATTAAACGAGCCGGCACCGGGTATTTTGGTATTTCCTGAGGCACTTGGAATCGGTGACCATAGTCGCCAATGGGCTGAACGGATAGCCTCCGAATTAGGTTACGCAGTTCTCGCCTGCGACCTGTTCGGCAATGGCTATCAATGCTCATCGATATTTGAAGCAATGCTCAAACTTAAGTCATTTTCTGAGAGCTCTCAGAGAATGCGCGCTTACACCTACGAAACGCTAGAGGCTTTTGCAAAACATCCGCAGGTCGATGAGTCACGCATAGCGGCAATAGGCTTCTGCTTCGGAGGCACCCTTAGTTTTGAATTGGCAACAAGAGGTGCGCCTCTGGCGGCAGCTATTGGCTTTCATAGCCGACTGGTATTAACCCCCCTACCTGAGGGTGTACAGGTAAAAGCCCGAATACTTGCACTAATCGGAGCTGCAGATCCTATGATACCCAGTGAACAAATCGCCTCGTTTCAATCTCAAATGAATGAAGCTGGCGCAGACTGGCAGTTGCATTTATTCGGTGGCGTATTACACAGCTTTACCAACCCGGAAGCAGATAAAAGAAACCTGCCAGAAGCACAGAAATATGATGAAAACGCTACACGTTCAGCATGGCAACAGATGGCATCATTACTACAGGATGTATTTTAAGAACATTTGCAATTTCGCAAGGCGTAATAAAGTGAGATGAATTAACTTTTGACTCGACCAGTCAGAAAAAGAAGTTGAATTGACGAAACATGAAATGTCACTATACTGAACTAGCGTTCTCGTAAAGGAGGTAGAGAATGGTGTGAAGACCACAGTCACTTCAGGGAATGAAAATGCATCAGCGAATGATACTCTCCTTATTAATTGTTATCAGCATCGTAATCATCAATGGTTGCTCTTCCAATAACGCTGTTAATTACACAGAAGATGCCGAATTCGAAACGATTGCAACAGAAAGAGAAAAGCAGCTGGTAAAAAATCCCCAGTGGGGATTAGCTTTGTCTGGCGGTGGTATTCGATCTGCCGCTTTCCAGCTTGGTGTATTGAAATATTTATATAATCAAAACAACCAAGCTCACTCAGACTCTCCATCCCTTAACGATATAGACTTTATTTCTTCTGTATCTGGCGGGGGTTACGCCTCACACTTGTTATATACGACCTATGATAGAGAAAACCAGGGTGAATACGACTTTGGTTATTACGTTCTTGATGATAAGAATTTTGCTGAGTCAGTGTGCAATATCTACCAGCGAGGTAACTTTGTTTTTTATCCCAAGTTGTTATGGGACTGGCTACCCCCCGACAGCACGGAACCGAAATTATATTATGAAAAACAAATCAGGCGTACATTTGGTTACAGAGATATGCCAGAGAAATATAATTTGTACATGGAAGAGCTGGAGTCTTATATTTCAGACCCTTGGCAAAAAGTTCCCTATCCAATTATTAATCTAACAATTGATGGTCAGGATAAGTGGCGTTACAAGTTATATGAAGTAACTCCCTTACATCAGGGTAATGACGTTATAGGGTACATACCTTTGATACCCAAGAAAACGAAATTTAGTCAATCTGTCACCATTTCTGCTGCAGCTGTAGAGCTCTTATTGAAGCAAGAGATAGTTAACCCAAACCCGGATGATAACGTATATGGACAAACATTGACTGTATATGATGGCGGTAAGAGTGAAAACATGGGGGCTATCGCCCTAATTCGACGGGGAATACCAAACATCATTGTTTCTGATGCTGAGCATGACCCCAGTATGAGCTATGGCGGCTACAACATCCTTTTGCAAGGTCTCAACGGAGCTGGGTATACAATCAATCATCATGATACAAATGAGAAAGAAAAAGGTTTTAAACATTTCACCGTATCGAAAAACGGCGTCAAGCAATCAGATGTTTACTATATTAAGATGCAATTGCCGGCAGAGATATTTAGCCAAGAGAGGAATGAAGAATTTGGCTTTCAGGCTTCAGAGAAGATACGTATTCGAACAAATGCTGAATCTTGTCAATCCGCACAGTCTGAGTTTGAGTCTATTTTTGGCAAGACAGATTTTGAAGACCCCTTTGCGACATGGTTAAAATACGCATCTTTAGACTATAAATATTTCCTCAACGAAAGTGATAACTGGGATGCAATTTGGGTTAGAACAAAGATCAGAATGTTAAATTTACTAACTCTCAATTCCAGCTTCTTTGCGTATTCTTTCCCTCACATTAGCACCGCGGATCAAGGGTTATATATAGACCAAACATTATCGTTGATGGGGCTTGGATATCAACAGGCCGAAAAGTTGATGCCTTATATCCGATCGCATTAAATTGATCGAGGTAGCAATATGAGCCTTATACAGTTTAGGCCGAAAGCTCCCTCATCGACTCCACACTTGAGTATAAGTTTAATTATTCAGATTAAGTCAGCCTTGCAAGGGTCATATTAAATTAAAGACTAAACTGTATTTGCTTTATAGCCATACTTCCTAGTAAAAATTACGCATTTTTTGAATAAATAGAAAACTCTTTCTAAGCACAGTACTGCAGGTTAATGGCTAACGAGCGGCGCCCACTCAAAAGGCAATTTAGACGGACCACATCTACTCGACAACCTTGTCATCAAAGACGATTCAAAAAGGCAGTTAAGTTTTGGCGCATGACCGGTATGTACGTAAAGGAACCGTAGGCTTATTGGATTTTTATGTCCTTTGGTTTGCAAGGATTATTATAGAAGACTTTGTGTAACGTCCATTTAAGGATTGGTGCATTCAAAGCATTTACACAAAACATGAAGGGAGGATCTCGTCACTAATTGGTTTTCATCACAGTAAGATAATCATAAGTCAGGACAATAAAGAAAGTGCTAGCGAGGGCAACTGATTCGCTTGCGATAGCACAGTCGTACTAGCCTGCTGTAAAATCTGAGATTTCGCTAAAGCGGCAGTCTCTTGTGCAAAATCAGCATCTGTTATTCTGCTTCTTGACGCATATACATTTTCTTGAATGTTCGAAAGATTGCGGATCGTTGATTGAAAACGATTTTGAGTTGCTCCCAAACTGGCTCGTTCATCACCTATAATACCTAGTGCATTATCTATCGCTTCGAGTGCGTCTTTTCCTTTTCTGCCATCAGACGTGTAAACATCGTTTGTACTACCGTTAATGTTCGTTGGATTCGAATCAGCATTGGCAGTGGTAATAGCTGTTTCCCTATTAGCATCGCCACCTCCATATACTACCCGACCGTTTTCAACCGTTGCAATACTGCCACCTAGCGCTCTGTTCACTTCTTCAGCAAGCTTGTCGGCATCTGGGGTTGCGCCATTCCATACATCATTGCCAGTCAGGTTTACTGAAAACTCCACGTGTTTTCTCTCACTACCAATGCTCACCAAAACGTTGTAATTTCCAGCAGTTACGCTTGTTGTGTCGAACAGTATGTTACCGGGTAAAGCGGATCCACGTCTATTCCTAAGCTCGGAGCTATCATAAAAAGGACCAACGCGTGAGGAGGCTAAATCAAGCCCCGCAATGCCTAATCCAATACTGCTGAAGGTAGAGCCTTCACTGTTAGTAATATCGACATCAATCTTTTGTCCACTGTTTGCTCCCACCTGAAAGCTACTCTCATAGAGACCGTTGAGGATTTTCTCTCCGGCGAATTCCGAGCTCTGACTGTTACGGTTGATTTCTCCAATTAATGCCGTTGCCTCTTTTTGCAGGGCAGCGATGTCAGCCTGGCTGTTAACACCATTCGACGCCTGAACTACTAACGTCCTGATCCGCTGAAGATTCTGCGTAGTTTCCGACAATGCGGCGTCAGCTGTTTGAGTAAGCGAAATCCCATCATTGGCATTTCGAACAGCAACTTTTAATCCTTCTATTTGCGATGTCATCCTGTCACTGATTTGTAACCCCGCAGCATCATCTGCGGCCTGGTTTATTCTTAACCCTGAAGATAACCTTTTATATACCAGCGACAGGTTACTAGATATACTGAATAAAGAATTACGAGCGGAAATTGATGAAGTGTTAGTGTTAACAGTTAAAGTCATTCCATGATGTCTCATTAATCAAACAGCTTGTCAGTGATTTATATCGGCACTGACTGCAATTTCTTTAGCAAGGAAATGCCAACAGAACATTGAAAAATAAGAAAGATTTCTAGCTAACCATCTACTTATTGACGAGGCTATTACTTCTTTAAAGTGCGACGTATGTTATATCAACCAAACAATCATAGTTCGCTCTTGGCATGAATTAGTAGAGCAGTTTTCAGTACTGACGCCCGCTTTTACCAAAGCCAAAAGTAGAAAGTCACGCTCATTGAACTTCCGCTCTTTGTCTATAGCAGCCTCAATCTGCTTACGGTTTAACCCTTATTGCTAAGGAGTAATCATGAGAATTTTAAAAGCAGATACGGTTGTCGATCGCCTATGCGATGTTTGTGAGAAAAGTTTGTATTTAAATATAGGTGGGGATACGGATCCAAACAGGGTGGCAAAAGCTATCAGGTAGATCTCTGTGAGGGCTGCTTTATGACAGCATTTCATGCGCTTCAGGATAAACGTAGGATTGAATTGATGTTTAGCGATGAGAACAGTGAAATGATGTCTATGAATCACACAATTATCGAGAGTCGTTAGAGCCATCAGCAGTGCTTATAGACTACCGATGGCATTTTTATTTACCATATATAATCAGTGCTGCTTTCATTAACCGCCATTAAAACATCACTGCCAGATAGTAAGCTGGCCTTGAAAGCATCGCGCCTTGGCAAAATTTTCGAAATATAAAATTCGCAAGTTTTACGCTTTGAAACAGCAAATGCCTGATTCTCACTACGAGAAGCAGTGTCTGACATGCTATACCATAAAACACCCAGTAAAGAGTAACCGGTATATGCCAGGTAATCGCACGAAACTGCGGCAGCATCGAAGGCATTTAAGTCTAAACAGCTCTCTGATAACGCAAGCCAATCATTTAATAATGCTAAAGCTGAACCTTTATTCTGCTCGTTTTCAATGGCGCTAGCGATATCCTCAAAGGCTTTATAGGTTGCCTTAAGATAGTGTCCACCATTACGTGTTAACTTCCGCCCGATTAAATCCTGCGCCTGAACACCATTTGTTCCTTCATAAAGCAGTGCAATACGCGTATCACGTACTAATTGCTCCATTCCCCATTCACGGATATAACCATGTCCACCAAATACCTGAACACCAATGTTAGTAGCTTCCAGTCCCATATCGGTCATAAACGCCTTACATATAGGGGTTAGAAACTGCAGAATTTGATCAGCTTCGGCTTGTCGGTCTTGGTCGCCGAATTTTTCAACATCCATAAACTTTGCATATAACATAGCTAAAGCTCGACAACCCTCAACCATTGACCGTTGAGTCAGTAGCATACGCGCTACATCTGGTTGAAAGATAATGGCATCGGCTTTATTTTCGGGTTGTTGAGGCCCCTGAGGAGCTCTGGACTGCAATCTTTCCTGAGCGTACGAAAGCGCTCCACGATAAGAAGCATCAGCAGTTCCGATACCTTGCAAGCCTACCTGAAATCTTGCATCGTTCATCATGGTAAACATACATGCAAGCCCCTGGTTTTCCTGCCCCACCAGAAAACCTTTCGCTTCATCGAAGTTCATCACGCAGGTTGGGCTCGCTTTCACTCCCATCTTATGTTCGATACTTCCTACTGAGAGTGAGTTTCTTTGACCTGGTGCACCATTGTCATCCAGCAGAAACTTCGGCACTACGAACAAACTGATCCCTTTAACTCCGGCAGGCGCATCGGGCAAGCGAGCAAGCACAAGGTGTATAATATTGCTGGTCCAGTCTTGTTCACCGCCAGTAATGAAAATCTTATTTCCGGTTATTTTATAGCTACCGTCCCCTTGAGGCACCGCTTTGGTGCGTAAGAGAGATAAATCAGTCCCGGCGTGTGGTTCAGTGAGATTCATCGTGCCTGTCCATTCACCGCTTATTAGCTGAGGTAAATAGGCTTCTTTTAATTCTTCACTGGCATGCTTTGTAAGGGCTAAAACCGCACTTTCGGTGAGCAACGGCGTAAGGCGCCAACCTAGGTTAGTCGCGTTCAACATTTCATGGACGGGCACTGCCATGGTGTACGGAAGATCCTGCCCACCAAAGTCAGCACTTCCTAGCATCGAATTCCAGCCATTAGCCACGTAATTTTTATAAGCCGCGGCAAAACCATCAGGTGTTTTTACTTCACCGTTCTCTAATCGGCACCCTTGCTCATCTCCTTCACGGTTTAGAGGAGCAAGAACATCAATGGCAAACTTTGCCCCCTGAGCAATAACCTCGCTCGCTATTTCCATATCAAATTCATCTTTATTCAGAGATTGATAATGCGCATCAATCGCTAACCAGTCTTTCATTAAAAATTGATAGTCGTCTAATGGGGCTTGATACTGAGGCATTTGTGACTCCTTCTTATTCGGGAATGTCAATCAAGTGGCACTGCTTAAACTAACGTTGGTTTAAAAATCAACGCCAGTGATAAACATATGACATAAAGTAAACAGGTTAATTTTGCTTAAGCATGAGATAAGAGTTCGGGGCGCTGATGGGTTTTGTTCCCAAGCGCCCTGCTTCATTACTACGCTTGCTTTCTCGTTTGTGGCGGTACCGATAAGCTGGCTCTTAAATCCGCACGCGTATTTTTTATATTCTCTACGTGGCGTTCCCTGACATGACCGTATCCTCTAATATGTTCTGGCAAACTTGCTAGCTCAATGGCATCTGCAACATTGTCAGGCACAGCTTTATCAAGAATTAACTGAATGTCACTCTCGTAATCAGCGAGTAATTGCTTTGCTAATTTTCGTTCAGGAGTATTTCTAAAAGGATCCAACCAGGTATTTCGAACGCCTTTTAGTTTTTTGAGCAAAGCCATAACTTTCATCACCCAAGGACCAAACTCACGCTTGTGCAAATTGCCCTGCGAGTCACGCTTGCCCAACGGCCAGGCACCAAGATGAAAGTGAAGCTTATAATTTCCTTCGAACTGTGATTCCAGTTGTTGCTTAAACCAGTCAGACGTATACATTCTCGCCACTTCAAACTCGTCTTTCTCTGCCATCAGCTTAAAGTAATAACGAGCAACAGCACGAGCGAGAAGACCATTAGCACCCAGTTCAGCGTCTTTCGACTTCACGGCCTCAAGCATATCGAGATAGCGTTGGGAGTACGCTTTATCCTGATAATCGACAAGTCTGTTACTGCGATCTTTAATGATGTCGGAAACCGATTGCGAAAGAGCAGGTTTGATCTGAATAACCTGAACATCAGAAGCTTTTTTAGCGGCCTCTTGTACTCCGTCAAAATCGACAGCAGCGCGACGGCCCCATTCAAAGCTCTGCTTATTAAACGGCACTTGTACGCCATTCATTTCTATAGCTTTGTTGATAGAGTCCAGCGATACAGGAACCCGGCCATTCTGCCAGGCAAAGCCAAGTAAGAACATATTGATAGCGATTGCATCGCCCATTAGTGGCGTAGCCAATTTATTTGCATCAAAAGCGTGAATATCGCCGCCAATACGGTTACGTAATCTTTCTAGCAATTCTTCGGCATGAGGATCCCAGTCAGGGGACTTGGTAAACTCTCCAGTAGGGTTGACCGCCGTATTTACAACGATAAAGCTTCGTTCTGCGGAAACTTTTGACAACGCTTCCTGACCAGCAGTAACAATAAGATCGCAGCCTATAACAGTATCAGCTTCGCCTGTCGCTAACCTTGAGCTGGGGATCCCGGAGGCACTCTTATCAAATCTAAGGTGGGTCATCACGGCGCCATATTTTTGCGCTAAACCAGTTAAATCTAATAGGCTGGTAGCTAAACCATCTAACTCTGCAGCCTGCCCCAAAATGGTTCCAACCGTCACAATACCTGTTCCACCGATGCCGGCTAATAACAGGTTAAAGCCATGATCTACATTCGGTAATTCAGGTTCAGGTAAATCTACCCACCGACTTTGACCATCATTCGCGGGCTTTGGCCTGCGCAGTTGACCGCCGTGAACAGTTACGAAACTAGGGCAAAAGCCTTCAACGCAAGAAAAGTCTTTATTACAGCTGGATTGGTTAATTTTTCGTTTACGGCCCAACTCTGTTTCCACTGGCTCAACTGACATGCAGTTAGATTTAACGCCGCAGTCGCCACATCCTTCACACACATCGGTATTAATAAATGTGCGCTTTTGCGGATCGGGTGCCGCTTTACGTTTTCTCAGCCGGCGTAACTCTGTGGCACAAGCCTGGTCGTAAATAAGAACAGACACACCATTAAATTCACGAAGATCCTTTTGAACGCTGTCCAACTCTACACGCGGTTGTAAATCGACTCCGGCAGGCAGAGTGATATTCTCATAGCGACTTAAATCTTCGGTCACCACAACAACCCGTTTTACGCCCTCGGCTAAAGCAATATCGATAATTCTTGGAACGGTTACATCACCATCATGATTCTGGCCGCCCGTCATTGAAACAAAGCCGTTAAATAGTACTTTATACGTAACATTTACATTGGCAGCTACGGCTTGGCGGAGAGCCAGACTCCCCGAGTGATAAAATGTACCGTCTCCGATATTAACAAAAACGTGTTTTTCATCAGTAAACTGAGATTGTCCAACCCAGAACGCGCCCTCGGCTCCCATGTGAGTAACAGTGCCGGTTGTTTCTGGGCGAATCCACATAGCCATGCCGTGGCACCCTATGCCAGGCATCGCTCTGCTGCCATCCGGAACCACTGTTGAACTATTGTGTGGACAACCAGAGCAAAAGTTAGGCATTCGCACAGGACCAGGACTTGCTTGCTCTACAGTCACGGCACCTGTAAGCGGAACACCTGCCAGCGCAGACACTGAACGAGCAACAAGTTGCGGGGTTAACTCACCTGCAAGGGGTAATTGCCCTTCGGTTTTACGTCCCATTCCTGGTGGCATTGCTTTACCAACAACACGCACATTTGCTGAGGGTCCCATTTCGTGCAAAATGGAACGTAATTGCTCTTCAATGAATGGCCGCTTTTCCTCGACTACTAAAACTGTATCAAGCCCCTGAGTAAACTCATCGACAATTTCGGGATCTAACGGCCAGGTCATTCCAAGTTTTAATAACCGAATACCGGCATTCTCAGCCTTCGCTTCATCCAACCCCAATAGTGCAAGAGCAGCACGTAAATCACTCCAGCTTTTGCCGGCGGTAACAATCCCTAAACGCGGCGTTGGTGGGTTCAGGGATATTTTGTTTAAGCCGTTCACTCTTGCATAGGCTAATGCAGCCGGAATACGATATTCAAGCAAGCGGGCTTCCATCTCAAGAGGCGACTCATTTCTCTTTATATGCAGACCAGCCGGAGGAGATGCAGGCAGAGGTGGCTCAATGATACTAAAACGATCTAGTCTGGTATCCACTGTGCCGGTAGTCTCAACAACATCAGTTACTAATTTTAGTGAAACCCAACAACCTGCGTATCGGCTCATCGCAATAGCATGCAGACCATAATCGAGAATTTCCTGAGTATTAGACGGATACAGCACTGGCATTCCATTCGCCTTTAACTGCAGATCGGATTGTGCAGAACGAGATGATGATTTTGAGGCATGATCGTCCCCAACCAGTGCAACAACACCTCCCTTCTCAGATGTCCCGGCAGTATTAGCATGCTGAAATGCATCACCACTGCGGTCTACGCCGGGACTTTTTCCATACCAAATCCCGAATACACCTTCATATTTAGCACCAGGATAGAGTGGAACATACTGTGTACCCCAGATTGCGGTGGCAGCCAGGTCTTCATTTAGTCCGGGTTGAAACTTTATATCAGCCTCTTCTAATTGAGCTTTTATGCCTGACAGCTCCATATCATAAGTTGCCAGAGGAGAACCCCGGTACCCAGAAATATACCCTGCAGTATTTAAACCTGCGGCTTTATCACGCCAGCGTTGCTCCAGGGGTAGTCTTGCCAGAGCCTGATTACCTGACAGGAGTGCTTGTTCTGCATCTGGGCTAAATTTGTTTGGTACTTCTACAGGCACGTTCGATGTTGATGGCATAGTATCCCCGGTCTTCTGCACGTCTTGCATTTGCAACCTCAAGCGCTATAAAGCGGCATCAAAAGTTGACCCCTGAGGAAGCGGCGCTTCAGGATCAACAAAGATATCTGTTAATAAACGGCTTGATGGCTCATTTCTATATTGGTCAAAGTTGGTAACCCCTTCTTGCGACAATACATCATCGTCAATGAAGAAATTGCCAGTGCAGCTTGTCGCCGGACGGGTGAAAATTGCATAAGCTGCATCAGCCATTATTTCAGGGCTACGAGACTGTCTCATCATGGCGTCTCCACCCAATGCAAACTTCACTGCAGCAGTAGCGACGGTAGTTCTTGGCCATAGCGCGTTGCAGGCTATACCAGCACTACGTAGCTCTTCAGCTAAGCCAAACATCACCATCGACATTCCATATTTAGACATTGTGTAAGGTAAGTGCATGGCAAACCAGTCTGCGCGCATATTGAGTGGCGGAGAAAGGGATAAAATATGTGGATTGTCACTTTTGCGTAAATATGGAATACAGGCTCGTGAAACCACAAAAGTTCCCCGAGAGTTAATCTGTTGAATGAGGTCGTAACGTTTAAGTTCGATATCTTCTGTTTTATCCAGGTTAATAGCAGAAGCGTTATTCACACAAATATCTAGCCCGCCAAAGGTTTCTACTGTTTTAGCAACAGCACTTTTCACCTGTTCCTCATCACGAACATCCACGACTAAAGGCAACGCCTTACCGCCTGCTTTTTCAATTTCTTCTGCCGCAGAATAAATTGTTCCTGCCAGCTTCGGATGGGGCTCTGTGGTTTTAGCAGCGACAGCTACATTCGCTCCGTCACGCGCAGCTTTAAGTGCGATAGCAAGCCCGATCCCACGACTAGCACCAGTAATGAACAGCGTTTTCCCGGCTAATGGCTTTTTCGTCTCAGTCATGATACTTCCTCAAATAAATCAGTTTTACGGCTAGCCGCAAATCAAATATTGTTTAAACTTCACACGCTCGCTTATTTCTGCGAGCATGAAAAAATTAACGATCCAAAATAAGTTGCGCCCCTTTTGCAGCGCGAGAACAACAAGTTTGGATGCGGTCTTTACGTTCAGCATCTGATAAAACTGTATCGCGATGATCGGCCTCTCCGCCCAGCAATGGCACAACACAAGTGCCACAAAAACCAGAGCGGCAAACACTGGGCAACTCTATCCCCTCAGTTTGCAGAACATCTAAAATAGTTTTATCTGCGGGAACCGTTAACACCTTCCCAGAGCGAGCGAGCTTAATCTCGAACTCTTCAGCTGGTTCGGCGATTTTGGCAGCACCATCAGGTGGATTAATAAAGAGTTCGAAATGCACGTTATCCGTCGGCCAGTCGATACAAATCTGACGAGCTTCGTGTAGCATTGGCTCAGGGCCACAAGCATAGAAATGGGTTCCATCCTGAAATTCGCCGATCATGTCTGATAAGGCGGGAATACCTTCTGCATCGGTGAAGTAAAAGGTTACATCCTGACCAAACATTTCAGCGACTTCATCGAGATAAGCCATATCGTTTTTATCCCGCCCCACGTAATGAAATTCGACTTCCATACCCAACTCTTTCATACGCTTGCCTAATCCAATAATGGGCGTAATTCCAATCCCGCCAGCTATCAGTAAGGCCCGCTTCGCACTTTCAGCAAGCGCAAAGCCGTTTTCTGGAGGCATCACTTCAATCTCGTCGTCTTCATAGACGAAATCGTGCATAAACTGTGACCCTTCAGAAAAACCAGGGTTGAGCCTTACAGCAATAATGTATTTATCAGGGTCGTTATAGTTGACGACTGAGTACGCTCGCCAATTCCCATTGCCAATCTTTAGCTTTATATGTGCACCCGGCTCAGCGGGAGGTAAAGAGCTGAGCTCATCACCAGGCACTAATTCAAATTCTTTAACTCCAGGTGTTAAAGAGGTGATTCGATTAACCACTAACTGTAAAGTCTGGTTGTTATTATCTGTAGAAACCATGATGAAACCCTAAAAAATAATCATGCTCATTTTTAACAACAATATAACAACGATTTGGGCGTTGGCAAGAACTTTGTGCAAATTCATTTTCTCTATTTGCACATTTTGTTTGGTGGGGATTAGATGTTCCTATGGTGAAATCAGAAGTCCGAACGGGCTTATCGCAAGCTATCCAGGAATATGGGGGGCTCTACAATCAACAAACTACCAATTTAATATCAATAAGTTATAAATATCACTCACCGTTACCCCATATTCATTTGCAATACAATTTGTCCTTTACCTTCAGTAGGAGAAGCGAGAGATACCGGCTCAGATAGAAAATAGTAAAGGTTACAAAAACGATATTACCAACCTGTGCACTATTTCTATCCGGACATTATACGTTTACCAGTGATTAACTATCCGCCTTATAAGTGAATACTTCTTCTTCCTCTAAAACTAGTAAGAAACTCTGCAAGGGATCGGCAAATTCCGCTTCGTCCATTCTCAATTCAGAGAGTAATGCCTGATCAGCAAAAATACTCTGTGCTTCTTCCTGGCTCTCAATCCACATTTCCGGCCCGCCACAAAAGTTATGCTTATCATCACTGGCCATTGCATCTTCAAAACAATGATTTTGTACATACTTAAACAGCTTTTGAGACATACCCAGGCGTGCCGTGACCTGTAGATGATTGTCTTTCCAGTATGCCAAGGCATTCTCACGTGCCATGCCCTTCGGTGGCTTAAAAAGCCCTAGTAACTTCATAGCAGTTTGATGGCTTTTACGTTCCCACCCCGCAATCTCGTAAACGTGAAGATGTGATACTTCAGGCACTTTCTCAAAATGTGATGCCATTACTCTTTTTACAGATTCACTATCAATGTATCGTTGAGCACTCGGCTTGTCGTAATACCAGAATTCAGCAACACCAGCCCATTGATCAATTTCATCAGGTTCACCTTCTCGAGCTTGGGTCGGCAGGACATGATTGTGCACAACTCTTGCCAGATTATCCGTGACCTCAGACTCTTCTAATAAAGACTTTAACCATTCCTCGCGCCAGTATTCCCTAAATTCAGCAGGGGCCAGACCGTTAGATTTCACCAACGTAATAACCTTAGACATTCAAATTCTCCACCAAGTAAAAAACTCATTAGCATATTGACTACAAAACAATCAAATGTTAAATTTTCGCGATTATAAATAATCATGATTGTTAATTTGGTTAAAGGTGTCAAGGTATGAGTGCTGATAAACGTTCTTTAGCAGGTAAAGTAGCTATTGTTACCGGAGCAGGTAGCGGCTTAGGAAGAGAAACCGCGAAAACCCTTGTCGATTATGGGGCTCAAGTAGTTGTAGCAGACTTAAACCCTGAAGAAGGTGAAAATACGGTTGCTTATATTGGCAAGGAAAAGGCAATCTTCATTCAGGCCGACGTTACTGACTTGGAATCAGTAAGCCAGCTCGTTGATAAGACTCTTGCTGAGTTCGGTAGATTAGATATAGCACATAATAACGCGGGAATTGTGGTTGAAGGCCCCTACTTAGCTGACGTAACCAAGGAACAATATGAGCGAGTTATGGGCGTTAACCTGACAGGTGTTTTCAATTGCATGAAAATGCAGATCCCTGCAATGTTAAAAACTAATGGTGGTTCCATCATTAATACGTCATCAGCCCTTGGCCAGGTAGGTATCCGGGGACAATCGGCTTATGTTGCATCCAAACATGGAGTTATTGGCTTAACTAAAGCCGCGGCACTTGAGTATTCCTCGCAGGGAATACGGGTAAATACGGTATTACCTGGCGTTATAAAAACAGCAATGGTTGAAAAAGGTGAAGCAGATCACCCAGGCATTATAGACATGCTTTCCAGCATGCATCCTATCGGTCACCTCGGCCAACCCGAGGACATCGGTGAAATGGTGGCTTTTCTCGCGTCAGACGCTGCAGCATTTATCACTGGCTCTTCATTTTCTGTAGACGGTGGATTTCTTGCGCAATAGCTTTGTTACTTTTTCCAGATAAGGGATACAAGATATGCATTTTGAATACCCCATCCGTCAGGTCGCATATTTAGTCGACGACGTTTATCAGGCGGCGAATGAGCACCATTCGCAGTTTGGCTCAGGTCCTTTCCATGTTGTCGAAAAAGTTGAGGTGAATGTAGAGTATCGCGGCAGGCCGGATACTCCATTTACAAGCCGCAGCGGCTTCGGCCAATGGGGAGACATTCAAATTGAATTGATAGAATCGTTAGACAGTGGACCATCTGTTCTTAATGAGATGTATCCACCTGGCAGCAACAAAACCGGGCTACATCATGTCGCGGTTTTCGCTGACGATTTAGGAAATACCGCAAAACGATTAGAACAGGCGGGCATTTCAATTGCGCTAAAAGCATACTTAGAGATAATGGATATTAACGTGATCATGGCTGATACGTTAGGTACATATGGCCATTTCATAGAAATCTATCAAAACGGACCGCAAATTGAGGGGTTTTATGAAATGGTAAAATCCAGCGCTGAGGGTTTTGATGGAAAGCAGCTATTTCGCGAGCTTTCTTTGTCCTAATGAATGCGTATTCCGATTAGTAAAGTCTGATGACCTCAAATAGGGCCTGAATGTGTCTTGCTATTGAGGTGCAGAGTCCCCACCGGTGAGCCCATGGATCTCCGCGGTTTTCTCGATTATTGATTACTGTTGAGAAGGGTAATATTACAAAGTCTGACGACAGGCGTTTGGCCAGCGTATTTATGATTGGTCGGATACCGTACCGCACGTGGCAAGAAACGCAATGAAAAGCCAGTAGCCGCTCCAGTATAAACCCAGCGCGCGCGATACTAACAGGAGTATCCAAAGATTCAATATCTGGTACAAAATTTTCGTACCATATCCCCACAGCAAGCTGGACCAGGCCGTCTGACGGTAACTCCTGAAAATCTGTATTGACAACATGTATAAATGAATCCTGAGCAGATCTTTTTTTCATTGAAACCCGCCTTTTTCGCGCTCTTTTATCCAGTTTTGTAATTCGGTCACACCTGCATCACCGTATATCTGTACGATCTCATTTGGCGTTAGTCCGCCAAATGCCGATAGCGCAGAATTCATATACCAGTCTATGGCCTCTATCTCTGAGTCATACCACTTCGCAATGAGCCGAATCAGCTTTGCCTGAGATTCGTTATTGCCTCCAAAATCGTCCATTTCCAGTATTCATTTTTAACGTCATTCAGATACCTACAGTTCAGCACAGAAGCTAGCAAAGGTCAAAAAAACCTATATTAATCAATATGATTACGGAATTTCCACTCTTGAAGAAACGATCCAAACACCACATAATGATAAATACTTATTGAGCCGATTTATTAGATATCAGCACTGCTATAAAAAGGGTATTACAATGACACAGGGACAAAATTCGACACATGTCAAAATCGTATGTGATGCCTCATATGACCAAGATCTTTGGTTCTCAGGGTATGCTGGTATTATAAATATCAGGTATTTGTCCAAACCTGCTGCAGTGCGAAACGAGGACTGCGTGACGCTCACCTATCATGGGGTCGCAGCAGAACAAAGTAAGAGTCAGGAAGGCGAAACTCTTGCCGTTCTCGCAGGGCTACGCCAATTAGCTCAACGACAACTTAGTAGAAACGATCAGAGGCTGATTGGCTGCACTATTGATATTTATACTGACTGCCAGGGCACGCGTGATCGCTTTTACAATTTCGATCCCTTCGAGCTCCCAAGTCGCAACGACATGGAATTCGGTTACATAAAAGAGATTTACGAACTGATAGATCGATACGATTGGTGCATTAAAATCAATCACGTCAAAGCACATATTCCGGACATCAAAGCTTCCCCCATCCAAAAGCTGAACAACAAAGTTGATGAGCGTGCCAATGATGCACGAACTCGTGCTATTGACATGATGCTAAACCCTCAAGTCAAACGTGGGGTTAGCAATCAAGTTGCCGTTCTGTTACCGAAGGATCCTATTGATGTAAACGAGCAAAATGCCTGGAGTCACCTGGCTTACCATCTTGCAAAGAAGGGCAAGAAGATCCATCTGTACATAGCAGGCAACCCCAACAATCACCCATTTCTAAAGGCGCTGGCTGACTTTGCTATGACACAGCGCGTTAATTTGTCTAGCATCGTCAAGCCGTATACCTATAAGCCTGACTTTTTACAGAACCCGCTTAACAAGCTCGAGTTGACTATGCTTAGGCACCACATGAAAAAACGAGAGCAATATACAGGTGTCAAATTTACAATTTCTGATGTACACCTCCACGCCGCAACTGCGAGTAGACTCATTTTCGGTGAGCCTACCGCCTCTGTTTTGACATCAAATTTCTCTGGCCGCAAACACCCGCCAGTCGACGTAGTTTATGACTTGATGAATGTTCTAAATCGAGATGAACAAATTAGTCCATACAGTGTACAAGACTGGCTCCATACGTTTTTGGATTATATTAAGCTCCCGCTGGAACATGGGCTCAAGTCGGTTTTTAAACGTGAGGGCCTTAATACGCAGATTATTCCTGAGACTACATACCTGGCAAGAACAAAAATTGAGAAGCCAGATGTTTCACGAGGAAGCACGGATGACATCCCGTTTGCAGACGATGACTTACTACATGCCTTTTTGACAATCTATGAAGTAAACCGGCCCTCTTTACGTAAGCGAGATTTGACTTACAAACAACTCACTAAAATGTTCATCTATGAATATCGCGAGCACGGTTACGACTTCCCCACCACTTCAGAGGCATCCATTGAGCGCTTCCTTTACGCTGCTTCAAAAAACGATCCTAAGAAGTTCGTGAACCGAGTCCTGAAACAAATAAGAAAATTGAGCCCTGCTTATACTAAATAACAGCTTTTTCTCGGAATATTCAAAGAGACTTCAGCCCATATAAGCCTGAACTAGTCCCTGGCTTTTATCTTCGAACGACTTTGCGATGACCCTTACTTTGCAGTTAAAGCTTGTGTTACTTTCGAATTTGCCGGCCTTCCAATAACATTAGCTATAAAATTGCTGGCTTCAACAAGCTTTTGCAGATCGACACCCGTTTCAATCCCCATTCCATCCAGCATAAACAAAACATCCTCTGTTGCAACGTTTCCGCTAGCTCCTTTGGCATAGGGACATCCGCCTAATCCACCTACAGCAGCATCAATGGTTGTGATGTTATGTTGCAAAGCCACCAGGAGATTGGCTAATGCCTGGCCATACGTGTCGTGAAAATGCACAGCAAGCTTTTCCGCAGGCTGTTCACTTAAAACGGCCTCTAACATTCTTGCCGTTTTAAGAGGAGTCCCTTTACCAATCGTGTCGCTGACGGCAACTTCATAGCAGCCCATTTCGATGAGCGTCGACGTTACATCAGCTGTTGCTTGTGGCGCTATATCGCCCTCATAGGGGCATCCTAATGTGCAAGAAACATAGCCTCTGACTTTCAAACCTGCTTGATTAGCGTGTTCCATGACAGGTTCAAATCGCTTTAAGCTCTCAGCAATACTGCAATTAATGTTTTTTTGTGAAAAGCTTTCAGAAGCCGATCCAAATACAGCAACCTCATCGGCGCCAGCAGCTATTGCCGCCTCGAGACCTTTTAGGTTCGGCGTTAACGCAGAATACACGATGTTATTTTTACGATTAATATCTGCAAATACCGAGGCTGAATCAGCCATTTGTGGAACCCACTTTGGAGACACAAAACTACCGGTTTCTATTCGAGAAAGGCCCGTTTCTGCCAGTAAATCAATAAACTGAACTTTTTGAGCAGTACTCACAACAGACTTTTCGTTCTGCAATCCGTCACGGGGGCCTACTTCAAATAAACTAACCTTAGCTGGATATTGATTACTCATCTTTTTCAAACTCCAGCAAGGTTGCGCCGCCATCAACCAGCTCACCGGCCTGGTAGAAAAAGGAGACAACTTTACCATCTGCAGGTGCAGTGATGTTATGTTCCATCTTCATCGCCTCCATGATCAATAAAGCCTCGCCTTTCTTGACACTTTGACCAGCTTCAACCATTACAGCTACGATAGTACCGTTCATCGGAGCAGTGAAGCCTGTTTCTGATCCCTGGCTATCCAATTCGCCCAGATCTGGCATAACACGGTAAAATGAAATAGCTTCTGAGGCGCTAAACAATGTGAACTGATTGTTGTTTTTCGACCACGAGTAATTCTGATTGTGCCCATCAACACTTGCAGTAAATTTGTGCTCTTTAATGCGACCACTAGTCAACCAGGTTCTACCGTTATGTTCTATAAGCCAACCATCATTCTGCGTCGTTACCAGTACATCATAATCCTGGTCGCCATGATGTATCTTCAGTGACTGAGAATGCGCGGAATTTGGCCGCCATGCGCTAAGCTCTGACCAAGGAGATGTTGGATCCTGTTGATCGTTATTCAAATTCCGTTGTTCCAGCAACGTTAGCAATGTCAAAGCGGGTAGCATTTCAAGATTCAAACCTGTTTGAACTGGAAACAAGCTATCCTGATGTTGCTCTATAAAAGTCGTCACCAGGTCGGCTTTTTGAAACGGCTCGCTGGCCGCAACATTATATAAAAACTCAATGTTCGTAGTGACACCGTCAATGTGATATTCACGTAATGCTTTCAGCAACCGTTGCAATGCCTGTTCACGGTTGTCTCCCCAAACAATCAGTTTCGCTATCATCGGATCGTAATAGACACTAACTTCATCGCCTTGTAACACACCAGTATCAACCCTTATGTATCTGTCCTCTACAGGAGGCTGAAGTAATATTAATTTGCCGGTTGCAGGAAGGAAATTATTATCTGGATCTTCCGCGTATATTCGCGCTTCAAATGCATGGCCGTGAAGGCTCAATTCAGACTGCTTTTTGGGTAATGGTGCGCCTTCAGCCACCCTGATTTGCCACTCGACCAAGTCTTCACCGGAAATCATTTCGGTAACCGGGTGCTCAACCTGAAGTCGGGTATTCATTTCCATAAAATAGAAACTACCGTCTGTATCTAACAAAAACTCGACAGTACCAGCTCCGACATAACCAATGGCATGCGCTGCTTTCAAAGCAGCTTCACCCATTGTTTTTCGCAAAGACTCAGTCATTCCCGGCGCAGGCGCTTCTTCAATCACTTTCTGATGGCGCCGCTGAACTGAGCAATCACGTTCAAAAACATAAACACCGTTGCCATGAGAATCACAAAACACCTGAATTTCCACATGTCTTGGCTGCGTTAAATACTTTTCGACTAGCATGATGTCGTCGCTAAAACTAGCCATCGCTTCACGCTTTGCAGCCGCAAGTGCTTGTGAAAACTCATCGCCGCTCCAAACCTGACGCATCCCCTTACCGCCACCGCCTGCAGCAGCCTTAAGTAAAACAGGGTATCCCATTTCTTCAGCAGCATTTCGCAAACACGTTTCGCTCTGATCGTCGCCATGGTAGCCAGGAACCAGCGGAACACCAGCGTTCTCCATAATTTGTTTAGCAGCTGATTTTGATCCCATAGCTTCAATGGCGCTCGGTGGGGGGCCAATAAATATCAAGTTGTTGTCAGCAAGGGCTTTAGCAAACCCTGCATTTTCGGATAGAAAACCATATCCGGGATGTACCGCATCTGCTCCAGTTTTTTTAGCTGCTGCTAGGATACGATCCGCCATCAAATAACTTTCTTTTGACGGCGCCTGACCGACATGGACAGATTCATCAGCCATACCAACATGCAACGCATTTGCATCGGCATCAGAATAAACGGCTACGGTTGCAATACCGAGCTTGCGGGCAGTTTTGATTACGCGACAGGCAATTTCACCGCGGTTGGCAATTAGTATTTTTTTAATCATTGATTGTCTCCATCCAGGGTGCGGGATGTTTATTAATAAATGCATGCAATCCACCTTGTCCCTCTTGAGACACTCGGATATCTGCAATTAGCTGACTTGTTTGCTGCATCAACTCGCTATCGATAGATTTGTCTTTAACAATGCTTACCAGCGACTTAGCCTTAGCGACTGCTTGTGGTCCATTTTTTAGAAGATGGTTCAACAAAATCTGAACCTGACTTTCCAGCTCTTCAGGTTTTACCAGTTCGCTGACTAATCCCAACCGATACGCTTGCTCTGCTGAAAAGGCTTCTGCAGTCTGGAAATACCGTCTAGACACGCGAGCACCAATCGCCTCCACCACGTACGGACTAATGGTTGCAGGAATAAGTCCAATCTTCACTTCACTTAAACAAAACTTGCTAACATCACTTGCTACAGCCATATCACAGCAGGCTACCAGCCCAACAGCGCCGCCAAAGGCTGCGCCCTGAACCATTGCAATGGTAGGTTTTGGCAATTCATTTAACGTTTGCAACATAGTGGCTAACCCCATAGCATCACGTTGATTTTCTTCTCGGGAATAATCAGCCATACGTTGCATCCAACGTAAATCAGCACCGGCACTGAAGCTCTTCCCTTTAGCTCTTAATACCATGGCCCGGATTGACGTCTGATTAGCCACAGCTTCAAAGCATTTAGTCAATTCTGCAATCATCCCGTCGTCGAATGCATTATGCTTATCAGGCCGATTTAACGTGACGTAGGCAATACTATTTTCAACACACAACTCAACCGCTTGATTGTCAGTCATCATAGGCTCCTCACCATTACATCCGGAACACGCCGAACTGGGTGTCTTCAATAGGTTTGTTTAGTGCTGCTGAAAGAGAAAGGCCAAGCACCATGCGAGTATCTGCAGGATCAATTACACCATCGTCCCATAAACGAGCGGATGCATAATAAGGATGTCCCTGTTTTTCATAAGTATCGATAACTGGCTTTTTGAATGTGGCTTCATCTTCTTTTGACCATGTTTCGCCTGCACGCTCAAATTGATCTCGCTTAACCTGTGCTAACACACCTGCGGCTTGTTCACCGCCCATAACGGATATCCTGGCATTAGGCCACATGAACAGAAAGCGCGGATCATAGGCACGGCCGCACATTCCATAGTTACCAGCCCCAAAACTACCACCGATTAAAACGGTAAGTTTGGGTACTTGAGCACAGGCTACAGCGGTGACCATTTTGGCACCGTGTTTTGCAATTCCGCCAGACTCATATTGCTTACCAACCATAAATCCAGTGATGTTTTGGAGGAAGACTAATGGGATTTTTCGCTTTGCGCACAATTCGATAAAGTGAGCACCTTTAAGCGCACTTTCACCAAATAAAATACCGTTGTTAGCCACTATACCTACCGGATATCCGAATATACGGGCAAAACCACATACCAGCGTAGTACCGTAAAGAGATTTGAATTCATCGAACTCTGAGTCATCTACGATACGTGCGATTATTTCTCTTACATCAAACGGTTGGCGGGTGTCTTTCGGCACAATCCCGTAAATTTCCCTGGAGTCGTATCGCGGGGGCAATACGGGTTTGATATCGAGGTCAATTTTCTTGGTACGATTGAGTCGAGCCACAGCATCTCTTGCTATTTTAAGAGCATGATGGTCGTTATTAGCAAGATGATCGGCTACGCCAGAGACTCGGGTATGAACATCACCACCACCAAGGTCTTCTGCGGATACTACTTCTCCTGTCGCAGCTTTTACTAATGGAGGACCGCCTAAAAAGATAGTTCCCTGCTCTTTTACTATAATACTTTCATCAGCCATGGCTGGCACATAGGCTCCCCCTGCAGTACATGAACCCATAACTACTGCTATTTGGGGAATATTCTTAGCCGACATATTGGCTTGATTGAAAAAGATCCGACCAAAATGCTCCCGGTCAGGGAACACCTCATCCTGGTTAGGCAAGTTCGCACCACCTGAATCAACCAAATAAATACAAGGGAGGTGATTTTCGTCAGCTATACGCTGCGCACGGATGTGCTTTTTCACTGTAATTGGATAATAGGAGCCCCCTTTGACGGTGGCATCATTTGCGACAATCATACATTCAACGCCACAAACCCTGCCTATCCCAGCAATCACCCCTCCAGCTGGAATGAAATCATCATACATATCCCATCCGGCTAACTGACCAATTTCTAAAAAGGGGGAGCCTTCATCAAGCAGTTCATTTACCCTTTCGCGAGGTAGCAACTTTCCTCTGGCAATGTGTCTTTGAGCGGCCTTTTCACCACCACCAAGCTTAATTTTTTCAATTTTACTCAATAAATCGTCGACCTGCTTTTGCATATGCGAGGCATTTTCAATGTAGGTGTCAGATTTTGTATTTATCGATGTGTGTAATACAGGCATGTTGTCTCCTGAACAAACCAAAACTCAGCATCGTTAGTAAAATTAACGATGCTGTGAGTACTTGTTAGTGGTTATTCTGATTCTTTGAAAAGTTCGCGACCGATGAGCATCCGTCGAATTTCTGAGGTACCAGCGCCAATTTCATATAATTTGGCGTCACGTAGCAGTCGCCCGGCGGGGAATTCATTTATGTAACCGTTGCCACCAAGCAGTTGTATGGCATCAAGAGCCATTTTGGTAGCCAACTCAGCAGAATATAAAATAGCGCCGGCGGCATCTTTTCGCGTGGTTTCACCTCTGTCACATGCTTGGGCAACGGTATACACATATGCTCTGGCAGCATTCATTTGGGTGTACATATCTGCTACTTTGCCTTGTACGAGTTGAAACTCCCCTATCGACTGTCCAAATTGCTTACGGTCATGAATATAAGGAACAACTAAATCCATACATGCCTGCATAATTCCAAGAGGGCCGCCAGACAACACTAAACGTTCATAGTCCAGCCCGCTCATAAGTACACGAACTCCGCCACCTTCTTGGCCAAGAATATTTTCTACAGGCACTTCGCAATCCTCGAATACCAACTCACAGGTATTGGAAGAGCGCATGCCTAATTTATCGAGTTTTTGTGCTTGACTGAATCCAGGAAAATCTTTTTCAACAATAAAAGCGGTGATCCCTTTGGGCCCAGCGGAGGGATCGGTTTTTGCGTAGATGACAAATGTATGTGCATCCGGACCATTTGTGATCCACATTTTATTGCCATTCAGAATATATACGTCACCTTTTTTCTCGGCTCTCAGTTTCATACTCACAACATCAGAGCCCGCATTCGGCTCACTCATTGCCAGCGCACCGATGTGTTCACCACTAGTTAATTTTGGTAAGTATTTTTCGCGCTGGGCATCATTACCATTTTTGAAAATCTGATTAACACACAAGTTTGAATGTGCACCATAGCTTAGCCCTATACCAGCAGACGCACGGCTAATTTCTTCCATTGCGATAGTATGCGCTAAATACCCCATTTCAGAGCCACCAAATTGCTCTGATACTGTGACCCCCAATAAGCCCATCTCGCCAAACTTTGGCCATAGTTCGTTAGGGAATTTATTGTCTTCATCTGCTTTAGTGGCTAGTGGAGCAATTTCATTCTTAGCAAAATGATAGACATGCTCTCTCAGCATATCTATTTCCTCACCTAAGTTGAAATTAAGAGTGGGGTATGGAGCATTCATTCAAGTTATCCTCGCTGTAGTTCTGCCAACTCCTGACGACAGCGCTCTTCAACTTCATCTAGCTCTAACATCAGCATTTTGATGTCATCAAGTTGCTGTCGGAGCAGCGCTCTTTTCTGTTCAGTCATTTGCAACATAATTTCTAACTGCGCAGCTGAATTGGGATTCGAATCATATAACTCGAAAACGGTTTTAATTTCTGCCAAAGAAAAACCCAACCGTTTACCCCGTAAAATTAACATAAGACGGACACGATCTTTGTTATCGTAAACCCGGCTATGCCCTGCCCTGTTAGGACTCAGCAACTCTTGCTCTTCATAAAACCGAATAGAGCGAGAGGTTATGTCAAATTCGCGAGCCAATTCGCCAATCGTATACGTAATTTCGGCTTCACTTTTAGCCATGTTCTGATATTCCGTGTAACTCATTTTCTTATTACCTTGAACGAAAAACGAATAGTATACCGGTATATTTAACTGGCTATAAGCCTAACCTTTACGTTAACGTAAACTGCCCTTTACGTAAAGGTAAACCAGCGTGTTAAGTTCGTCAACAGAATATTGTAACGGTGTTTACAAAATTAAAATAAATATCTGTTTTAATTGAATTTTAATAATAACTGAGGAAATGTTTTTATTGAGTGGGGTAACTTCACTTAACAACCTTAGACTTTCTATAAATGTTTCATTAAGTGATTTCAGTCGAGACAACCATATTACGACCATGTGCCTTAGCCTCATATAAAAGCTTGTCACATTCGTTAATAATAAATCGAGGAATTTGACTTTCATATGCTGTAGGCCAGTAAGTAGCAACACCACAACTCACAGTAACGAATTCAGCCACTTTTGAGCCTTTATGAACTATTTTTAACGCGCGAATGTTTCTCATAATCCTTTCAGCTACAACTTGCGCACCTATAGCATCTGTTGATGTAAGTAAAACTCCCATTTCTTCCCCCCCATATCGAAAAGCAAGATCTGAAGGTCGATTTAAAGATATTCTCAATGCAGTTGCGACTTTATATAGACAATCATCCCCGGCAGGATGACCATACAGGTCATTGAAGTGTTTAAAATAATCAACATCAAGCAGTATTAAAGTAAATGGCTCCTGTGAACGATTATGTCTTTTCATTTCAATAAGTAACTGTTGGTCAAAATGTCGTCTGTTATAAAGCTCGGTTAGACTGTCAGTTATAAGTAGTTGATTTAGCCTGCTATTTGATTCTTCCAATTCATTTGTAGTTTTCGCGATCAATCTTGTCAGTGAATGAATTATTAGCCGCCCTTCATGCTGTTCTTTAGTCGGGGCACATATGGCTATTTCATTTTTAAATTCTAAAGGCTCACGCTTACTCTCCGACAAAGTGAGACCCACTAAGCTCTGAATAAAACTAGAGCTGCTTTCGGATCTTTTATCTGAATAATATTCAGTAGATAGAAATGCAGAGCACGTTGGCGCAGCTTTACATAACTCATTTGTATCAATCGGAACGGGCAACCCAAACAGTTTCTTCCTGATGCTACAGGAGAAAAAAAATATTGCTTCAGGAGCTTCTAGAAGTATCTCAGATTTTATTTCTGAAACTTCCCTCTCCAATTCAGAAACGTCACAATAGCTAAACCGTACATCATCATCCTTATGAAAAGTATTGAAAAATTGAACACAACCATCTTCTAATTCAGCTATAGGCACATTTTTCTTTAACAAATTCCCTCTTCTAATCATAAGAGGAAACTGCATTGTAGGGTGGCTTAAATCTCCAATTTTTAATGGTATGTCAAGATACTCCTGATAGATGTCTCTTACACTCATGCCATTTATTTTTCTAACACACCGCTCACCACTAAGCTCTACTTGTAGAGGCATACCTATTTGTTTCCAACCATCGCTCATAAATAATGATACGTTTAAATTCTTATTACTGAATAAGGCAAATACTGCACCTCGACTCAGAATTTTCTGCTCATTGAACACATAAGTATTTTTTAGTTTATTAGCAACGCAGGCCTGTCCACCAGCTATTTTAGTTTGAGGCACTATGTCACTAATGGCTTCTACCAATTTTGATGTATTGAGAATTTGGGCGTTATTCACCGCAGCACTGAAAAGTATGCACAATGAAGGCTGAGTCTGCGTTAGCTTAGCTACGACATTACTGTTTAACTTATAGAACTGGCTAGATTCCACATAAATAGTTTCAATTTCGGTATCTTCAAAAATAGAAATGTTTATGGTTATTTCCGAATCAACGAGCGTGGTATTACAAATACTACCGTCAGTAGTTGTACCAATAATCGGAACGCTAGGGAAAAAGCTAACTAAAACTGTATGTAGATGTTTTAATTCTTCAAAGCTGCTTGATCCGCTAAAGACTTGAATAAGCATTTTACCATTTGGATGGTTAGCGAGTTTGCCAGCAACGTCAGCTAGTGAACGCTCATTTTTATAGATTAAATTAAAGCTTTTCAATATCTTACTCCATACAGAACGACTTTCGAAATAAAACATTGGCGCCAATCTTAAATGGCGCTTATGATTACATGGTCAATATTTAACCATAGTAGATAACCAAAAAAATGGAGGACTTTTGATTATCGAATTTGAGGGGTGTACAAATGCGGGGAAACAGCAAAGCGCTCGCTCATGGCGAATACAAATTAACATTCACCGACAATGTCTTCTGTATAATTGCTAAAGGTGCTTGGAATGTTGAGGCTATCCAGTCAGTTCACCAGGACATAATTAAAATATTGGCTGGTAAAAATATAAACGCATTTAGTGTTTGCATAGAAGTATCTGAGTTTGAATTGGGGACCCCAGAGTTCCAATCATTCGGTACAGATTCCCTTAAAAGTCTTGCAAGACTAGGTTTAAAAAAAATAGCTTATGTAAATGAATCTCGCAGTGCAGTGAGTAATACCCAGATCGCGAAATTGAACTCAGAAAGTTCGAAATATGAATGGGGTTTATTTAAATCTGTTGCCGAAGCAAGAAAATGGTTAGCCTAGTATCCAGCATCCGAATGACACAGCTAACCTAGGTAAAGCAGCTAAACAGGATTGTTTGGTTGACCACTTTAGACGAGACTTTATCTGATACAGTATACAGCCATCCAGTTAACCTGTCTTTTTAGGCGATCTTCAAAGCGCTTTAAAACCTCGAGATGTTAAGTCTTTGCTCACTGAAAATAGGCACACCGTTAAACTAATAGCCATCTTTAATGAAGAGATTCTTATGCTCACGAAACCAATTGAATAATGTGTTTGGACGCCGATGAAGAATCCTTTCCGCGGTCTGATTTAATTCCCAAACGCAATGTTCATGCTCCCATTCAAAACTATCCAATAATGCGAGAGCCTTTTCGCTGGAGCCATAGCGCTGCTCAAAAATCGGCCCATACATTTCCATAAAGGCTTCTCTACTGGTTTCACAACCAATTGGCGTTAAGAAGGCCTCACTCATCATTTTCGCTGTTTCTTGAGTAGATGGCAGATCGTAGCCATTATTAACGGTTACAAGCGAGTTTATATACCGCTTGTCATCCATAAGAAATATACGAGCAATGACCTCGCCTAGATCCCGAACATCCATAGTTGGAGTGCATCTATCCGGCCACACCAATGTTCGCCTTTTTGCAACACCATTGATACAGAAAAATAGATTGTCCATGAGTGTGGCAGCTAAGTTGACGTATGTCACAGGTAATCCAGACTTATCCAGAATATCTTTCGCAATAAAATGGCCGCCACCAGTTTTCAATCGCTGCCAGGGAAATTTAGCTCTGGGGAACTCGGGCACAAAACCGACAAGACGAACTATTTGAGAAATTGACGTATTGTTACGTAGCGAGGTGACCAAATTATTCATTGCCATCTCTTCATCAAAGGCTGGCGGCGTGACAACAAATACACCGTCAACATTTTCTAAAGCACTAACAAGTGAATTTAAGTTCCGGTAATCGGCAGTCACTGCTTCAGCATTTGGAAATTTGCTTTTCAAAGTTTTTACGTTTGCATCAGAACTTGAAAGCAACTTAAGCTTTACATTTGGGGCAAGGAAATTAAGGTAGTTAGTGACTTCCGTCCCAATTCGTCCATTTGCACCAAATATTGCAATCTTTGTTAGAGGGGCTTTCGCTTTAATTCCTGCCATTTTCAGTTCCTAGCTTATGAAGTAAATAGCTTTAAAACAACGGTCTCAAAAACACTTATTGTTGGCCAAAAAACGGATTTGAAGGGTTATAGCCAAACATTGCTTCTAGCTCAGTAGGCATTGAGCACAATTCGACTTCTCGTTCAGGATGCAATATGTAGGTTCCGCATGCTCCACTAAACTCAACTACCTCAGATATCTGATAACCTGCATTTTTTACCCGTTCAATAGATTGCTTAGTGACTTCAGCTTCATGAGATGCAACAGCGATGTTTAAAATCCCTTGATCAGCTACGGTATAATCCGCCGCTCTTGGTTTTCCTACTGGCGTAGTGTATTCAACAATTTCAAGAAGAAAGCCACCGCCGGCAACAATAAAACTTTTGCTTTTTGCTCCAGGAAGTTCCCATAAGGCTTCATGCTTCTCACTATGAAGTAAAATATCATCAGCGATTTCTAAGCCGAGTACTTCCTCATAATAATGTCTGGCAGACGCTAAATCAGAAACTGAGCTCGTTGCATATACTATTGCAGAATCCAATTCATGATGAGTTACTACCGGACCTCCTGGCAAAAACTCGCCGTCTTCAAAAATTTCAACATAGCAGCCAATGAAAGGGTCACGAAACGCAAGTCTTCGTTGTTCATTGGGATCTGAAATTTCACCAGTTATTGGAATATTCCATGCTTCTAATGTTGCTCTTGCAGCATCATAATCACTCACGACTATGCCAAATCGAGCCCATCCTAAGTCACAGCAACGCCAGTTTTCATCCTTCGGACGCTGACGCGGATTAGTTAGATTAAAAAACTCCAACTGAACACGATGTTGACGTCCTACCATCCACCACATCATACCGCGAGCAGATTCTGGTAATCCCTGAATTGCCATTGCCTGCCCCCATATAAAGTGTCCTCCCGCATTATGAAAACCCAATTCGGTATACATCCTTAACGAACCTGCCATATCACTTGTATTTAGGCCGATCTGGACCGGGCGTTGCTGACCATTGGTGCTAGACATTGATAATCCTCTTATCTTCTTGTGGTTAACGACTCAAGCGGCAATAAAATCACGCTCATATATAATCATGATTATTAAATATTTATAACAAATGTTAGGCTTAAGAAGCAAGCAAATTGTGACTAATTGGTAAAATTAATGTAAAGCAAGAGAAAATTGGTCTTACGGTTTATTTCACAGAAATACCTTGAACACCTGTAGTGACGCAACGTAAGGCCTGACGAATAAACTGAGGCTCTCTTTCTGGCGCAAGATCGTTTAGGGTATCTAGAGCAGTGCGAGCCAAGTGAGTTGATAGTAACTCAACAGCATTAATCGTTTCACGAGCTAAACAGGCCTCAACGATAGCAAGATGTTCATCTTCTCCTTTCCTAAAGCCACTAGAGGGAAGTTTTCGCCATCTTATTGCCTGGAAGCGTTCACACTTTTCCATATTCGGCCGGATCAATTGCAGCATCGATTCTCCAGCACTCTCATAAAGAGCTAAGTGAAAATCTCTATGGTGCTTCGACCAAGTTGGAAAATCATTGATGTTGCTCGAATTAATGACATCCGCGGCACTTTTGATTCGCTTTTTGTCTTGCTCCGTATTGCGATGTATAGATACTGCCAGAGCTAAAGCCTCATTAGTAATACGTACAGAATATAATGCATCCAGGTCATCATAGGAAATGCCTGCAACCAAGGCCCTTTGGTTAAGATCTGCGGTGACTAACCCTTCTTCTTTCAGCATACGAATCACCTCACGAATAGGCGTACGGCTGACATTTAAGCGTTGTGCTAAGCTCACTTGGTTGAGTACGGTGCCAGGCTGTAATACTCCCTGCAGGATATAGCTGCGCAGTATTTGATGAATCGCTCTCCCCACTTGTCTGGGATCTTCGATTTCGATAGGTTTTATCTCACCATAAGCGTTCTCAACCTGAATATCCCACGCTTGAGGCACCTTTTCACTTAACCTAAGATTATTTTCACGAACGTTGACCTTAATAGCTATTTTCCTACAGTAAATTTATGAACAAAAATAAATTAAAAATGACACTCAGAACGCAAATGCCAATGCTTTCCTAGTTGCTACTTGTCCCCTAGCACCACAAAAATAAGAGAGGACATACAAGCATCAAGATGTTACTTAATCAATACATTTAACTTTAATTGGCGCTAGCTTTAAGCTACGTCATGTAAGTAATAAGTGCACCAAGTTTTTCAATTTCAACAGATACAATATCCCCTGGCACAAGCCATTTAAGTGGCCGGTGGCCCAGAGCCGTTCCTGCTGGCGTACCAGTTGCTATCACATCCCCTACTTCTAACGTCATCACAGAAGATAGATGCTCGATAATTTCAGCTACCCCAAATACCATTTGATCTGTTGATGAGTTTTGCTTTAGTTCACCATTAATAGTCAAGCGTACAGACAGCTTTTGAGGATCATCGATAAAACAAGACGGAACAAAATACGGCCCCATAGGAGCGAAGCCATCAATGCCTTTCATTGCTACCCAGTCGACACCCACTGAACCACGTGAGGCATATCTATCTCGAGCAGATAAATCGTTAAAGTTTGCATATCCTGCAATGTAATCCAACGCATCCCTGGAGCTAACATTACGTGCAGGTTTACCGATTACTACTGCCAGCTCAGCTTCCCAGTCGATCATGCTTATATTGTTCGGAATTGCTACCTCGCTTCCAGAACCCCTTAAAGTATTGCTGGCGGGTTTAATAAAAGAATAAGGATAAGTCTGATCTGCTGGAATCTTCATCTCTTCAATATGATCACGATAGTTAACACCGATACAGACGATTTTGTTGGGTAATGCTAAGGGGGGGAGATATGTTACTTCACTTGCAGGAAGTCCTTTATTGGTGAATAGAGATTTCCCATCTATCACTGCTTTTTGAATCAATGGCTCTGCTTTAGACCACTGTTCAAGGATAGGCTTGATATCGGACGCATTAACGAAGCTCTTTGCTTGAGTGTTTCCTTCTAATATAACTGCAAGCGGCAATATCAATTCATGCTGTTCAACCATCACCATTGACTTACCTGTTTTCGATTCCTTAACAACCGCTAATCGATAAAATTCATTACTCATTTAAATTACCTTATTGCTTGTCTAATCGCACAGACTGTCTTCAATAGTGCAAGTGAAGACTACACACCAAACAAAAGTGCATCCACTTTATACATAAAAACTTAATTAGCCAATATTAAATGTTAAAAAAATGGAAAACAAACAAATGGATAAATTAAAAATAATTATATAAAACAGCAATATACATGGCAAATCTAAATATAGCATATATGGTACAATAGTAACACACTATTTACTGTATCCACTTTTTATAATAGTCTCACTTGTAAAGAGATTTAGGTACTCCCTTGGAAATACTAAATTTAAAGTATTTGGAATGTGACCACGACTATCGCCGTAAAATCATTGGACTGGCAGTGGAGAAATAATGAAACTAACAAGCATAATGCTGGAGCAAGGGCCTGTTCCTGCGGCCTTATTAACCACAAACACATTAGTAGACCTTTCTGCGGCTTCGAAGCTTAACTTACTGGGGCCGGCACCATTACAAAATTTATCTGATATTGTGAATCTCGATGGCACGTTATTTAACCAAGTTAAAAATTTAGTTCAGCGACTCGAGAATTACGAGCCAGGCCCTCAGAAGCTACTGCAATCAAACAAAGCATTTCACGATGCAAGCACAGTTCGATATAGCACAATTCTGCGTCCACACGTTTTGCTTGCTTGCGGGATGGCATATAAAGATCATATGCGCGAGATGAACACGCCAATTCCCAAAAAGCCTGCAGGCTTCTTGAAATCACCTAATTCGATCATTGCTAACGGTGATCCGATAATTTTACCCTCCACTGATCCGAATATGGTTGATTTTGAATGTGAGTTGGCCTGTGTTATTGGTCGCCCTCTTTATAATGTGCAGCCTGAAGATGTTCTGAAGCACATAGCTGGCTTTACTATGATTAATGAACTGGGCTCTCGTTCACATGTGCGAGCATGGTTAAACGCTATGGAAGGTACAAACCCAAAAGAATGTATAGAATTATTTATGGCAACTGCGCAGGACAAACAATTGCCAAGTTTCTGTCCTATGGGTCCTGTTATTGAAACTTTTGATACCTTTGGGGATGTAAATCAATTTTCAATAGAGACAAAGCTCAATGGCGAAATCATGCAATCAGCGGATTCGTCGGACCTTATATTTACAATTGCTGAGAGCTTGGCCTATTTTTCTCGGTGGTACAAGTTGATGCCTGGCGATGTTTATAGTACGGGCTCTCCATCTGGTGTAGGCTATGCACGAACTCCTCAGCGTCTATTGCGTGATGGTGATATTGTTGAAGTTTCCTGCCCTAAAATTGGCTGCCTATCCAATCCTGTAGTCTCTGTCTAATATTTTGATAACAAGCGCTCTGGCGAATTTATCGATATGAGCGCAGCGCCATCGTTCTACCTTTAATTTATCGTCGTCGAAGTCACGTAACTTACGCGCCCTACCCTGCTGAAGTTGTCAAGATAAACCCTTGAGTTAAAGCAAAAGTTTTTTTTGTGACCACTTTGAATAGGACTCTTTTAAAAAGTAGGTTGAAATATACGTTTAACTTATCTATCACCGTCGCTGTATGGTCAACTGTTATGGACTTCACTGTGTTGAATGTTCCATAAATTGGCATACTACTCCTTGTCGGTCAGATTCTGTTTTGGTAATTATTGGTACATCATAGTTAAAAGTGATTTTCATGGCTCACCAGGAACTGTTCAAAGTCACTTCGGAAAAATACATAGAGAGTGTTAGTAAGCTCGAAGAGCTTATATCTATTTTTTATCTTAATTTCTAACTAAAGATCTAATGTGTTCAGTTTTGACGAATAGTTTGTATGAACGGCACAAATAATATATGGCTGGATATTTTTGCGCGTGAATGGCTTGACGGTATTTTTTGTAATTCATGGATGGAGTAATGGCTGTGGATAATTCAAGTTGTAGCCTGAATTCGACATCGTTCAGCGTATTTTTTCTAAATTTTTCGATCAATTACGCCTTTATTGAGTCACTAAGCGGTTGAAATGATGTCGTTTTATGCTGCTATTAGTGTGGGATAGATCAACAGGCACAGCAATGCCCCGGAAACTAATCCGGTAAACCGATGGAACTGTTATTGGTTTTGGAGCCGTTGTCTTTCTAATTTACTTTGAAGATAAGCCGTATGTTCTTGTGGTGAAGCGTTAGGCCCTGGCCGGGGAATTTCGAGCCCGAAATTAGAAAATAAAGCCTTGTTCTTTTCGGCGTCTGTCGTATGAAGTTTTGATTTCAGGGATTTGTAACCTCCCCGCATCTTAATGATTTTATTGATCTTGGTGAACAGAATTCGGTTGTCCGTAAGCTTGAAACGGATTAGACCCATATCAGACATTGTATTTATAATTCTGCGTATAGTGTTGCGAGACCATTGCATCATTGCAGAAAGGAAAGCCACGCTGCGCGAAAGCACAGGTTTATTATATTTTTGAATGTGTTTATCTTGGTTGTGTAAGTAAGCATGCAGAATGAGAGTCTTGTGTAAATGCCGAGATTGATTGCGCTTCCATTTCTCCCCTGCTGAATTAGGTTGAAGAGCACTCACTGGCACTTTGAAAAACGTTACTTTTGGCTTGTACTTTTCATAGAAACCTTTGGTTGTTTTTCGGGTGCGAAGCTCATTCAGCATTAACTGCATCCAGTACGCGAACTCCACTGCATAGGCGTGATCACCGATCCGCAGATGGTGAGATACATCTTCTATATAGGTATATTTGAGATCTTTCTTTTCGCGATCTGGTGGAGTCTCGCTTTTAAGGAACTTCTTTTCGATTAATGAATTAATAGCGGCCCGGATGGTATTTGGTGAATACCCCAGGTTATTGCATAAGCTTATTGTCGTTCGTTTAAAAATATTACCTTTACTTTCGTCACAGGCAAAGTATGCGGTGAAACTAAAAACAAAGGCTTCGGTTTCTGTTAAGTGCTCAAAGAGCTGTGTGCTCATGAACACAAATTCTGTGTATTTTCTTTTTCTGTTCATATTTTTATCAACAATTCATAGTTTTTGCTGATAAAAAACGCATTAGCAGTTGACCTGATCGATCAAACCGCTAAAATTAGATGAGTAACTGCTTTCCAAAAGTTACATCCTAAGACCCGCAAAGTGCGCCAACACTTCGCGGGTTTTGTCTTTTCAGCGCTTCTTATCTTCCCGCTAGTTTGCTTTATTTTTTTCCTAGCTATTGGTTAAAGATTCAATTTTGTAGAAAAGAATCAGTTAACAGATGTAATCTTTATATGAAAGGTATGAGAGATCAAGCGAGATCGCGATCTAAACCGGATCTTTTTAAAGATTGGATCCGATGCTTAGTTATTGAATTTTCTTGGTTAAAGATTGGATCCGGGAAATAATAACATTATTGTAGCTACTATCGCTTGCTGTTGAATTGATTCAAAATATGTAAGGCAGACATATGCCGTCTGAAAGCAATCACCGATGCGCCCTGTTCTGGTGAAAAGCCAATGTTGATTAGATAACCCTGAACCGTCGCCCTACCGTATTCTACTACTAATTCTCCTTTACGCGGCTCAGACAGATGACAGGTTTCAACAATCTGAACTATCTTATCTCTGACGGCGTCATGTATTTTGGCATTATACTCGGGATCAGCATTTGCCAGCACCATATTAGAAAACTTACGTTTGAACTCACTAAGACTGGAAGAAGGTGCAATTGACTCTCGAAGCTCGTTCCATGTATAGATTTTTTGTGCCTGGCGACCTGTAATAAGGTGTTCTCTTGCCCAAAGGCCAAACAGGATTTCAATTTCGTTTTTTGTGGCAAAGACATCGCTATCTATCAAAAGCATATCGTCTAGGGTGCGCTTTGCACGTACTGCAGCAATGATGTTTTTCACCGTCGAACGTGGGAATTGAACCACTGCCGCCTTTTTCTCCATTTGTCTTTCATCCTCATAGGTGACCAGAGCTTCGAGCCTGAACAGCTTGTAGTACATTTCTATATCTTTGATAGAGTCAGGACTACGATCATAGAAGTCCCGCATATCGAAAGTGGTTGCAGAGATTCGCTGTAAAGAGTGGATTGCATTATTCATGTAACCACCAGCAGAAGAATCTGATAGGGGAACGTCTTTTGCCATGGAGATAAGCGGTTCTAACGGCAGAGTAAAGGTTTCACCGATGGTATCAGCTTGATCGATTCGCTCGGAAATGTGGTTGATGAGCCATGTAATCGCGCCAGCGTAATAACTCATATCAGGTAGGTAGATAAGTCTGCCCTCCTCTGCGCGAGCCGTAATGGAAATGGGCTTTACCCTACCCTCCTCTTTCAATTTCACCCGTATGATTCCGGCTTTGTCTTTTCGGTTTGTGCGCATGGCTTTTACCAAGTACCGGACAATTTGCAGCTCAAGGAAACGGGTTTTGTCGTCGTACCTGTCAATATCGATAGTTTCTACAGTATTGGATGCTACCAGCTGAAAGTTACTGACGTCTGGTGGAGATGCCGAATCCGAGCGCGCTATCGCCTGGCCCTTGGGTATTGCCAAGGTAAAAAGCTTCCCCCGGCGCCGACGTATAGGATCGGTCGTAATGAACTCACTTTCTATGAGGTTTGCTTTTTCAAGTGTAACCAGGTGATGGCGAATATTAGAGACTTTTCGGTTAATGCGTTCGGCTAAAAATTCGAAACTGGCGATACGTTCGTCGATATCTTGAAGTGCGATAAAGATGTCAGAAATAACAGCTATTGTAGTTGGCGAAACAGATAAGGCCCCACATAAGCGAAGATAAACTTTCAAATCAAGAGTGTCTGGCGCGCTAACTAACGGTGCTGTAAATCCATATTTCTCTGATAAGTCAAAAAGCTCTCGCACGAAAATTCCACCGAATTTATAGATTATATTTAATTCTCAGATTCGATCCTGAGGTTATCTAACTCTGTCCTCCAAGTCCAATCTAAAGATGTTTTCTATTTTTTCTTTAATGAGGTTCAGGTGAACCAAACTTAAATTTATTTGCTTTAGGATAGTAATGACGAGGCTTCCAGCTATTTTTCTTTTTTAAAAAATAGTCTGCTTAGCCTTTTAAAATCCATAATGGATGAAGAAATCTTATAGGAATTCACGAAGGGATATATTCGGAATTGAAAACAATTCAAATGGCGTACACTTTATAGAATATATGTCAGTTTTATACAGCTGAACTTGTAGTTAGATATTCATTCAAAAGTCACGCCTAATAGGCTTTTCATCTACTTAATATTATTCATTAAATTGGCCTGTTCACATGTGGTACTGAATTCATAAGTGAATAACGTTGTGGTGCCAACCGGGAGATTAAATTTCTATTGTTACGAAGTGATTCGACAAATTACCAATACTAGTTCAGGTGAACCGGACGGCATGAAATCGTCTACAAGCCTTATGTAATAGGCTTTTCGGGAATGTTTTATTTTAATTTTAATTATCTGAAACTCACCTGATCGACACATATTTTATAGATTCGATCCGAGACTTTAAATCTTTAGCATGTCAGACTGATTTCGTGTGCTAAAACAAGGTCGAAACTATGAAGAAAGCTGAGCCATACAATGGAATGCGAGTACTTTCCAGCTACCACAGGAAAGGTGGCGTGGGTAAAACATTCCTCGCTTCTACAATCGCGTATTTACTAGCAACTGGCGGTCCAGATGGGAAAGGGGTAAAGCGTCGAGTATTGGTGCTGGATTATGACTCGCAACAGGACTCGTCAAAAGCCTTTCTGAAAATGGACGCCATCCCAGGTGATGACGAATACGCTGCGCCTCTGCACCCAGAAGTCGATGAGATTGTTGATCCAGAATGGAGTGGTCGAAATACATCTACTGACATTCTATTCGATTCTCCGGTGTATGAGTATCCAACGGCTTTTGAAAACATCCAGGTGTTGCCTTCAGAAGGCAACGTTGACCGCGTACTATCCATGACGCCGCAAACTGCGAGTTTAGCGCCCACAATCACCACATACATGCGCACTTGGTTTTCAGATCCGGAACTGGCAAATGATTACGACATCGTTATTGTTGATAATCCGCCCAGTAAATCACCAGTAAGTGCCGGCATATTAGGGGCCGCAACGCATGTAATAATACCTACTGAACCAGAGTACGACTCTATTGATGGTGTGCCTATGCTGCTGAATCGTATTGCACGTATCAACGAGGAACGCCCGGATCATCCTCTGGAGATAGTTGGCGTTGTGCCCAACAAGGTACCAAGTAAGTCTCGTCTTACCCAAAAAGATGAAGTGGCCCTGGCTAAGTTATACGACAGAAACGGTCCTACAGGAAAATACATGAGTCGGTTTTGGCTTCAACAACGCAACTGCTATCGGGTGATGGAACGACCATCTGTTGATGAATCACACTTTAATTACGTGCATAACCATCATGCGCTAAAAGAAATGCAAAAGCTTTATGAACTTGTTGAAAGCAGTTTATGGGGGAATGAAGTATGACCACCTCCAGAAAATCAAGACGCCGCACAGTCAGTAAGGCAACTTCTCAGGAAGATCTCATAAGCCAATTTGAGTCAGGTCAAGGCGTATCTAAAAAGTCGCAACAAATGCTGGACGGACTCAAAGAACGAGATAAATCCAAAGAAAGCGAAGTCCATGATGATCCACTTTTTAATACACCATCTGAGTTAGACAGGGTCTTGGTGGATTACATCCAGCCTCAAGCTGATAACTCCCGGTATTTGCCGGTTACGTTTGCCAAGAAAGCTGATGAGGAATCTATCGCAGTTTTGGATGACTGCGTAGTTTGCGAAAAAGGTGTTCTAGAGAATCGACTGTCGAAAGACAATCCTCGTTATGATGCCGTCAATCAGGAAATAGAAGAGATTAGAAACCTGGCAGAGACGCTTAAACACAGTGAACTTGTGCACCCAATAGCAGTTTGGCGGAAAAACATGTCTGACTATCCCATAGTGGCTGGTCACAGACGTTTCTACGCAATTCGTTTCCTTTACGGAGGCCTAATCAAGGTCAAAGTGAAAATCTACGCTGAGAAGCCAAAGAATCTCAATGTACTTCGTCACATTGAGAACTTTTCCCGATCTGACCTGACACCACCAGATGCTTTAAGCAGTTATGCGAAAGCTGTTCGCGAACTGGAAAATCTGGAGGCAGCAACAATTCAGAGTGACCGCATCTCTGTTGTGACATCATATTTAGGGATCAGTCGTACTTCATTCTTCCGATATGACAAACTTTACGAAAATATTGAATTTGTCATGCCGTTGCTTGAAAACAAGATAGTAACGAGTCTTGTTGCCTTGTACGAAGAAATTAAGAAGGCCGAAGAGCATCAGGATGCGCAGCGATATCTGGAATCACTCAATGCACAGGGTAAATTCCTTAAATATTTGCCTCCCGAGACACTTAAAAAGCCGGGTAGGGCAAAAAAATACATCACAATGCCTAAAGTCAAGGTGACACAAACGTCAGCCATTCGTCGACTACTGACGGAGGATGTTACTCAACTAGATGTTGGCATTGATTGGGGAAAAGTTGATTTTGAAGATGCTGCAATGGTTGAAAAAGTACTTAAAGCATTGCTGACAGCGCTCTCTAAATAGCATCTTCTAGTTCATTTGAACCAATCCGCTCTGAAAACGCCACAGGTCAATATATACAAGCCCTGTGGCGTTTTTTTATATTTAAAATAAATAGGTGGGTCTTTTAAAGGTTATATAGTAAAAGCAGATTCGATCCGGTAACTTGTGGATTTCAATACATGGTACAAGCTAAACATTTGCCCTTATTATTTTCGCGTTATGAACCGGATTTAATTTTTTTGAGTGAGAGCTTCTGTACAGTTAGTTTAGGGCAGTGGAAAGCGCTGGTAGATTTTAGCTATTCCCAATTTGTTAATTGAAGCGGCTTCCCCAGGTGCATTGTCGGGTTGTTTAGTTTCGACAACGCGCCTGGCATTGGCCTGTTCCTGTAAGGCCTAGTATAAACTGCCTCACTCAAAATCACATTATTGCCACGTCTTTTTCCGATCTGAACACTCAATAACAAGGTCGCAAGCTATTTCACTCGTCTTAGGAGGTAGAGTAGTACTGATTTTCACATGAGAAAAAAGTCAGGCTGACATCATTGTGTCAACACCAAGCCGGCGTAACGCGTATTATTTAGACGTTAGGGTAGGGCAGTGTTGATTTTCGCATGCGAAAATAAGCCAGGCTGACAGCACTGTGTCAACACCAAGCTGGCGTAACGCGTATTGGTTAGACGTTAGGGTAGGGCAGTGTTGATTTTCGCATGCGAAAATAAGCCAAGCTGACAGCACTGTGAAAATACCAGCCGGCGTACCGTATATTAGTGAATCGTTAGGGTAGGGCAGTGGTAATTTTCGCATGCGAAAAAAGTCAGGCTGACAGCACTGTGTCAACACCAAGCCGGCGTAACGCGTATTAGTTAGACGTTAGGGTAAGGCAGTGTTGATTTTCGCATGCGAAAAAAGTCAGGCTGTCAGCATTGTGAAAATTATCTAGTGTAGGTATGAACCAGTACGCAAAAAACTAAGTAATTGATAAACAGCGTAAAAAGCTCGTTGGGTCAATGCTGCTTTTTAAAATCAATTACTTAGTAAAAAGCTATCTTAAGATTGTTAATTCGATTTCATTTACGCCCTGGATTTTCCCCTTAATTTGGTCTCCGGCTTCAACAGGACCGACACCTTCGGGTGTACCAGTAAAGATCAGATCTCCAGGCTGTAGATGATAAAACTTTGATAAATGAACGATGATCTCTTTTACACTCCAAATTAGAAGGTTGAGATCAGAAGACTGCTTAGTTTGGCCGTTTACTGTGAGTTCAATAGAGCCCTCGTTGATAATTCCACTGTCTGACGCTTTCACTATGGGTGAAATCACAGCTGATTCCTCAAAATTTTTGCCTAGATCCCAAGGTCGTCCAGTCTCCCGAGCTTTAAGCTGAAGATCTCTACGGGTCATGTCTAAACCACATGCATAACCGTAAATATAGGAGTCCGCTTCGTCCTCGGTAATTTCAAAACCTGATTTACCAATAGCAACAACAAATTCCATTTCATGATGGTAGTTCGATGTTTGTGGTGGGTAAGAAATCGTAGAACCGCTCGGTATTAAAGTGCTTGGATCTTTCAGAAAGTAGAAAGGCTCTTGCGTTGATTTATCAACCGCTACACCCATTTCTGAGGCATGAGCAAGATAGTTTCTGCCAACGCAAAAAATACGATTGACATTATAAAGTGATTCCTCTCCTACAACCTCAACTGAAGAGGGTGGAGTAACCGGGTAAAGATATTGTTCAGACATAAATACGCCTCGCTAATTATAGTGTTTAGTTAAATCAATAGATGCCAAGGTAACTGTGTAACGGTTCTTCATCAGCAGAAATCAGAAATGCTGGTGAACCTGATGATTTATTGATTAGTGTAATGTTTGTGTAGCCGGGTACAGATACAGTATCCTTTTCAATCCATTCGATAGTATTTGAATTATCTACAACGACCTGTCCATTGCCTTCAACTACATGGAAAATACAAGCAGTGGTTCGTTTAGGCAGTGTGATGGTCTCTCCGGGGCGTAACATGATTGCTCCAAAGCCTATACTGGGAAATAAACTTTTCCCAGTTTCGGGATTGACATAGCTGATACGTAACAGCCCCTCAGAATAAATTTTTGACATTTCAACCAGGCAATTTCGAGTTTTGTCCCAGGGATAACGAAGCATTGGGGCTGGCGACTTTTCTCGAGAATAGCTTATGCTGGGTACAATGCCTGCTGCGCTGTATTCGGCAAATGATTTATCAGATGGCCGTTGGTTAGGTTGTGGTTCGCCTTCTATAGCCCAAGAGCTTTCAAGGTAGTAGCAAAGGGGTAGATCAAGCACATCTAACCATACAATAGGACCATCACCCTCGTGGTGATGTTCGTGCCACATACCTGAGGGTGTCAAAATAAGGTCCCCTCGGTCCATACGACATGGTTCGCCGTTTACGGTGGTGTAGGCGCCTTCTCCCTCAACAATTATTCTCACAGCGTTTGGTGTATGTCTGTGGTTCGGCGCAGTTTCACCAGGAAGAATTAATTGCATGCCCATATAAATACTGGGAGTCGCTTGCATGTTCGCTAAACCATGCCCTGGATTAGCTAATACCAGTACCCGACGTTCAGCTTTTTCCATGGGAGTAAGTTCGCCAGCTTTTAACAATAAGGGGCGTAGCGTTTCAAAATCCCAGTTTAGTGATGTTGTTTTACGAGATGGCACATTGTATGGCAATACCGCACGCATGCTTGGCCATAGTGGAACCAGATTTTTAGACTCTAATTGATCGCGATAATCTTTTGGAAGCTCTTCAAGTGTTCCTAAAGTTTGCATTGTTTACTCCTAATTAAGGACACAAAGATTTCTGATATTAAGAGAGCAGCTTCATCAATTAATCAGAAAAATCCGGTTGATTTTTTGGCGCTGCCTGTTGGAATTGCGGTTGCGATATACAATGTTCATATACACGCATAACTTTCTCGAATGATGAAAGATTACAGTTAAAGCGCAGAGCATTGGCAACCTGGGGTACTAAACAACAGTCGGCAAGGGTAGGTGAGCTACCAAAGCAGTAGGGGCCCTCACCATATTTTTCGAGTAGCGATTCAACAGCTGAAAACCCCTCTGCAACCCAATGTTGATACCACGCGTTCTTCTGATCCTCTGTAATTTTTAGCTCATTCTTTAAGTAGCCGAGGATCTTTAAATTATTTACCGGATGCATGTCACAAGCAATTGCGTTTGAAAGCTCTAAAACACGGGCCTTCGCTTTTGGGTCTTTAGGTACTAATAATGGCGATGGCTGCAAGTCATCTAAGTATTGGATTACGGCAAGCGACTGGGTTAACTGGAACTCATCGTCTGCAATAAGAACAGGGACCCCCTTAGACTTGTTTAACTTGATATATTCAGGAGATGCTTGCTCTCCTATCCGTATATTTACCCCCTTATATTCGTAAGCAATCCCCTTGAGAGCTAGTGCTATACGTACGCGATAAGATGTTGAACTATTGAAGAAACTGTAAAGCTGCATAAAGACCCCTATTACATAATTAGTCAGGTCACTGAGTGATAACTTTATTTTGTAATAGCTTACATATAACAACAAATGATATATGATTATTCATGTATATCACTAATGGTATGTTGTATGGATTGGTCACGACATTTAAAGCTAAAGCACATAAGCCTGCTCATTCATTTAAACGAGTCAAAAAGCTTAAGTAAGACAGCGAACGCGTTTTACACTACTCAGCCTGCGTTATCACGCTGGTTAAAAGAGCTCGAACAGGATGTAGGGGGAGTGCTTTTTGAGCGAAAGGCAAGGGGCTTACAAGTTACATTATTAGGCGAATTACTGCTGGAACACGCCATTCGAATTCAAGCAGAAATAGAGCGCGCACAAGAAAATATCAGTGCAGCGAAAAATGGTTCAGGCAGAACCATAGCAATTGGAACCTCGCCAGCATCAGCGCCAAGCTTTGTGCCAACAGCGATTGCGAAGTTTCTTGAATTACACCCACAAGCCAGTGTACGCGTGCAAGAAAGTACAATGAATATTTTATTGTCTCAACTAGCTCGAGGTGATTTAGACGTAGTAGTTGGACGTTTAGATAATTACCAACCAAGTTCTAAGTTTCATAATGAACACCTTTACAGCGAGAATATCTGCATAGTATCGCGGCCTGGTCACCCTTTAACACAAAAGAAAATGTTATATTGGGATGACCTGTTAATGTTCGACTGGATAGTTTGGCCTGATGGATCACCTATCCGGCGTAAGTTTGATGCGTCCTTGACTCTCGCGGGGCAAAAACCTCCCACGTACAGGGTTGAGTCCTCGTCTCAGGTCGCTAATCTTTGGTTACTGCAGCATTCGAATATGCTGTCCGTCGCGTCAGAAGAGGTCGCAAATCATTTTAATCGTCGAGGTCTTATGGAGCCCCTGAATATTGACGTCGCTGGAGACGATGGCTCCGTTGGTATGTGTTGGCGAGATGAGGTTGTCGATGATAAAGCCGTCGAAGCCCTTTTAGAGTGTTTCCGCGAAGCTAGTTGTTCGTTAAATGAAGATTGAATAGTTTTTGCCCTATCTATCAAAATATTGTTGTAATCAAGGTGCACGTAACTGAGCGAGTGTTTAATTTAATGCGACTAATTTGACGGGATAATGTCATATAACACGTTTCTCAACCACATATTACCACTGTCTTGATGGTAACGTTTGTGCCAAAACAGATTGATTTGGGCTGGGGGAATTTCTACAGGATGCTCTCGTACCTCAAGACCGAGTATGTCTTTTGTGGTCATGGCCAATGTTTCTGGAACGGTTGCAATAAGATCTGTTTGAGCAACTATATAAGGTGCAGACATGAAATTTGGAAGCTGTAATCGTATAACTCTGGCTATGCCACTTTTTTTAAGACATTTTTCAACGCTTACATGTCCTGTGTTCTTGGCTTCGATAACTATATGCTCGACTTCAGAAAAACGTTCTAAACTAAATTCTCCTTCACTTAGCGGATGACCTTTACGCATTAAACATACATACCGTTGTTCAAACAACCGGCGTTGATAAAACCCAGCCTCTAATTGAGGAATAAGACCTAATGCCAGATCCATGCTGCCCGACTCAAGGTCATCCCTAAGCGAACCGTCAGTTTCTCTCACTGTACTGATTGATACATTTGGAGCATGTTTCGCAAGGTAGTCGAGTAGTAGCGGGAGGATATACATTTCGCCTAAATCCGTCATGACTACTTTAAACATCCTCCTGCTTTCTATTGGATCGAACCTATCTTGAAAGTTGATTCCATCATGAAGAGTGCTTAATCCCTGGCTTATAGAATAATAAATGTTGTCAGAAAACGGAGTTGGCCGCATACCTCTTGCGGTACGTTCAAATAGTTCATCATTAAATAGCCGCCTTAATCTGCCAATAGCATGGCTCACAGCAGGCTGAGATAAATTGAGTTGCTCTGCAACTACTCCCGTTTTGCGCTCCTTATACATTAGCTGAAATATTACAAGTAGATTTAAATCGACGTCTTGAAGCTCAATCATAATTCACAACATATTAGTCTGGTTAATATCGTTTATTAGCCACATTAGCTTTCTTAATATCATCACTGAATTTATAGTCGCAAGCAACATATTTGGTTAATGAATTGTTATTTCTGTTGCTTTCAAAGCGGTGCATCTAACACAAAGAGGAGAGTCATGTGAATAACCAAGAACTCTTAAGCGAAACAGAGTGGAAGTTTGACGATACAAGTAAAATTCCATTCTGGGCATATACCAATAAAGGTATATACGAGAAAGAGCTTAAAAATATCTTTTATAAAAAACACTGGTGTTATGTTGGTCTTGAAGCAGAAATACCTGAACCAGGTGACTTTAAGCGTACCGTGATCGGCGAGCGTTCAGTAATTATGGTGCGTAACGAGCAAGGTGAAATTCACGTTGTAGAGAATATTTGTGCTCACCGAGGGATGCGGTTTTGCCGTAAGAAACATGGTAATGCACAGAGCTTTGTATGCCCGTATCACCAGTGGAACTATACGTTAGAAGGTGATTTGCAGGGTGTACCATTTCGGCGTGGTGTTAAGCAGGATGGTCAAGTAAAGGGCGGAATGCCAAAAGACTTTAAACCAAAAGAACATGGCTTAACTCAGCTAAAGGTTGCTCAACGAGGTGGGGTTGTTTTCGCCAGCTTTGACCATGATGTTGAGTCATTTGAAGACTTTCTTGGTCCTGAGATGTTGCACTACTTTGACCGCATGTTTAATGGACGGAAGCTAAAGGTTCTGGGTTACAATAAACAACGGATTCCGGGTAACTGGAAACTGATGATGGAAAATATCAAAGACCCTTATCATCCGGGCTTACTACACACATGGTTTGTTACTTTTGGATTATGGCGAGCAGATAATCGCTCTGAACTCAAAATGGATGAACATTATCGTCACGCGGCTATGATTTCTACCCGAGGCAGTGGTGGTAAAAATGAGCAAACTACCAACGTCAGTAGCTTCAAAGAAGAAATGCAATTGAATGATCCGCGTTTTTTGGACGTGCAGCCTGAAGAATGGTGGGACGGTCCTACTGCAGTAATGATGACTGTGTTTCCAAGCGTAATTTTACAGCAACAGGTTAACAGTGTTAGTACCAGACATATTCAACCTAATGGCAATGGTTCCTTCGACTTCGTTTGGACTCACTTTGGCTACGAGGATGATACTCCTGAGTTAACGGAGCGACGGTTACGGCAAGCTAACTTATTTGGTCCCGCTGGATTTGTCTCAGCTGATGACGGCGAAGTTATCGAGTTTTCGCAAGAGGGCTTCGAAGCTAAAAAAGACTATCAAACTCTGGTTGAGTTAGGCGGGCGGGATATTGAGCATACGGACCATATGGTATCTGAAACTCTTATCCGTGGTATGTACGATTACTGGCGCAAGCAGATGGGGGTTTAAGTGATGACTATCGAACTCTACTTTAAATTAACCCAGTTTTATCAGGACTATGCAGCAAGTATTGACCTGGAAGAGTGGGATAGCTGGTTCAATATGTTTACAGATGATTGTATTTATAAAATTCAATCGCGTGAAAATTACGATCGAGATTTGCCTATGGCTGCATTGTCACTAGAGGGTAAAGGCATGCTAAAGGATCGTATATATGGTGTTACAGAAACCATTTTTCATGATCCATACATGCAGAAACACGTCGTTTCAGCTCCAAGAGTTATTAGTAGCAGTGAAGAGTCTATTGATGCTCAGGCCAATTATGCTGTATTTAGAACTAAAAATGACGGTATAGCAGAGGTTTTCAATGTTGGGCGGTATGTTGATCGCTTCGTCATTGATGGTGACTCTCTGGTATTACAATCCCGTGTCTGTGTTTTTGACAATGACATGATTCTCAACTCACTGATATATCCGATATGAGGTCAAACATGAGTAATAGTTGGATACCTGTAGCGAATCAAGAAGATCTTATAGAAGATGATGTAATTGGTGTTAATGTAAATGGGCACCCTGTTGCACTTTACTATATTGATGGTGAGGTTTTCGCTACCGATAATGTATGCACCCACGGGCAGGCGTTGCTGAGTGATGGTTTCGTTGAAGACGGTGAAATAGAATGCCCCCTTCACCAGGGAAAGTTCTGTATCAAGTCTGGTAAGGCTATGTGCGCACCATTAACTGAAGATATCAAAACTTATGAAACCTCCTTGGACGGTGAAAAGATTCTCGTTCGGTTTGAGTAAGCAATTTGTAGTGGTCAAGTAATTTTGGCCACATTATTGTAGCTATTCCAGTAACGCTTCTCCGATTCATTTGGCGTTAAACCACCGTTGTATGAATGCGGTCTCAGTCGGCTGTAATAGCCATGAATATAATCACCAATCTTCTGCTTTGCTTCTGCAAAACTCCGGTAGCCAATAGTGGGAACCCATTCGGTTTTAAGGCTTCTGAAGAAGCGTTCCATAGGGCTGTTATCCCAACAATTTCCTCTGCGACTCATGCTTTGCGTTAAGCGGTACCGCCAGATTAGCTGACGGAATTTACGGCTTGTGTAGTGACATCCCTGGTCGCTATGGAACATCACATTCTTTGGCTGTCCGCGATACTCGAACGCCATCTTCAGAGCCTGGCAGGTCAGGTTGCTGTCCGGTGAATGACTCATTGCCCAGCCTATTGGTTTGCGGGCAAACAGGTCAATTACTACAGCCAGATAAGCCCATCGGTTGCCTGTCCATATGAAGCTTACATCGCCGCACCAGACCTGATTCGGCGCCACAACAGCGAACTGTCTGTCGAGCAAATTCGGAATAGCAACGTGCTCCTGTGTCGCTTTCTTGTTAGCGTGCTTTGGCAACTGACAGCTGAACAGGCTCAATGCTTTCATGAACTTACTTGCTCGGTAACGGCTCAGCGTAACGTCGTGAGATTCATCGTTCGTGATAATATCTGCGATAGTTCTGGCTCCCGCAGAACCACCACTCAGTCGATACGCTTCTCGCACTAAGCTGCGCAGCCGGATAGCTTCAGGCGATGGCCGCTTATCGCGCTGTTGCCAATATTTAAATGTGCTGCGGTGGACATCCAGTACCGCACACAGATGATTCACCGAATAACGGCGCCTATTGCTCTGACTCAGCTTCTCGATTAACGAGAGTGTTTCATGGAGTCCGACATCAACAGAGCAGAAGCCTTTTTTAAAATTTCCTTTTCTAGTTCAAGGCGTTCAACTTGCTTCTTCAGCTCACGAATTTCACGTTGTTCCGGTGTCATTGGCGTGGCCTGAGGCGATTTGCCATCACGCTCTTCTCGAAGCTGCCGAACCCACTTACCCAACGTTGAGTAACCAACGCCCATCGCATCAGCCGCTTCTTTGTGTGTATAACCCTGATCAAGAACCAGTTGTGCAGTTTCGAGTCTGAATTCAGGACTGAAATTCGGGCCTTTCTTCTTTGCCATGTTGTCACCTAATTTTGTTATGCTGCTATCATAGCAGCTCTAATCAGGTGGCCAAATTCACTATGCCACTACAATTTACTTCTTTAGACCCTTTGGACGGAAATACGAGTTTTAATCATTTTTGCCACAACAGACACTCGCAGTGAAAACTGAGTGTCTGTTTTTTTGTCACTACTGTGCTTTTTAAGAATCAAACGCATAACCATACTCTCAGGTACTGGCAGTGCATTGTGTTTATGAGTAAGCAATGTTTTAAGCAAATGATTGCTTTCAACTATCTACTAATGAAGATTATTTTAAGTTGGGTGATATGAGTTTTGACCTAGAAACAGTTTTATCAGTACTTTTAGGCGGGTTTATGGTGGTTGGGTTTTTCGTCAATATACCTGCTAAAGATACTACCCGCGCACAATTTAAATTATGGGGCTACCCTGAATGGTTTCATATAGTTACAGCTATTCTCGAGCTCATAGCTGCAGGCCTGATTTTTTATCAAGGAACACGTTTATATGGCTCAGCATTAGCAACTGTCATTATGATATTTGCTGTTGTAACACTCTGGCGGCATAAGGAGTTTGCGCATTCAATTCCGGCTGTGATAGCACTCATCTTGCTAGTGTTGCTTTGTTTCGTCGTTATTGTAACCCCTTAGTATTTTTGTCGGTGTATGGAATCAAAATCGACAATCCAGAAAGGCTGGCCTGCTGTTTTATGACATCGCAACCTAGATCAAACTGCTAGAGAAGTTCTGGCTGACAATATACGTAACCGTTCACCAGGTTCCTGTTGATTGAGCTTGCCAGACTGCCCAAATGGCTCTAGGCAATGTAAAAAGCAATCATCGAAGCCACCTGATGTCAGCAATTTCGAATACGTTAAGTACGTGATCGAAATACTCTAGGTAGGCTTAACAACTCCGTGACGACTAAATCAGAGCAATCGTGATTCTTAAAGCCGTCTACAAATGGTTTGGTAGGCTGCCAGTATCTTTTCAGCTTCCTGTTCGCAAAATCTAATTCTTTCCGCAATAGTAGTTCATCAGCTCTATTGGAACATTTTGACTGAGTATTTTCATAAACTATTTAGCACTGTAAATGAACGGAAAACATTCACCAAAAGATTAAAAATCAAGGCGACTAAACTTCGCATCGACTTGCTGTTATATTTCGTGTTGATATAATCAAAGTTTGTATATATAATAATTGACAAATGAAAAGGTGGTCCGATAAACTTTGTTCTGAATAGGAGGTAATTAATGCAGCAATTAAACACGTACATTGAAAAGAACTTTAAGAACAACAAAGCTGCTTTCGCTCGTCATATGAATGTGAGTAGCCAACAAATTACTCGATGGATTAATGAAGAGTGGGTTGTGAGTGATAATAAACTCTACTCGCCAAGAAGAGACATTCCCAAATTTGCTACGGCTCGTAATGCATTTTACTGTGAGAAAAAGTTCCCTCTCTATCATGTAGACAATACAGATCCAGCTCTCAAAAAGTCTCTGATTCTTGACATAGAAAACGGTGAAATATTCGTTGACTACTGCTTGGGCAATCCTGATATTTTCTTCCAGCGAAAGCTATCGTTTGATCTTTCAACTGAGCTTACAGCTTCAGAAATCGAAAGATGTATTAATGATCACATTGACATTTTTCAAGCCATCCTTACAGGAGCAAGAGTAGTCTACAATGGTCAAAATTTTGTAGGGCAGTACAGTGACGATGCTAAAAAGTGGATCACTCTCCTTCAAGACACCTTGTCTGATATCGAGACTTCCGAGGATGTATACATTTTGGATGATGTAGATACTTATCTAGAGAAAGATCCGTTCGGACGCAAATATTGTGCTAAGAGTCTCGTAGACGTTGAATCTCATATTTTAAAAGAGGTCGAAAGCTCGCCAAGTGTTGTCCTGCCGGATGACTTAAAAAATAATCTCGAACGTGAAATTCTGGATTATTATAACTATTTATTATCCAGCAATGACCTCAGCCAAGATATGTCGGTTCCAAATTGGGTTTTGGAAATAGATGAATTTTCTTATCTGAAAGAAACTGATTAAACAACATTATTGACATTCTCCCTTCATCCAAACTCCAATCAGGAATAGGTTTCTTAAGCTGCTTTTGCAGCTTTGGAAGAGGATAGTTTGAATAAGGCTCGGCCAATTAACAGTTACAATTACCGGAGCCTTTAGACTTACTTTAAGCTATCAATCGCCTGTTGCATAAAATGCATCAGCATAAACATTAGCGAGAGTTGCGTTTTTTTCAACAACTAATGCTTGAGCAGCCTCAACCATCGGTGGGGGGCCGGCAAGGTAGATTCGCCAGTCTGCAAAAGTATCAAAATCGGCTTTTACTATGTCGGTTACAAACCCTTGTGCATAACTAGACTCATTGCCGGGTTCACTGATTACTACTTTATAGCTGAAATTCTTATATTCATTGCTAAGGCGCTCTAGAATGTCTAATCCATAAACATCTTTTATGGTTCGAACGCCAAAGTAAAAAAATACGTCATTTTGCAAACCCGATTCCAGAGCGCCTCTAGCAACAGATAGCATTGGTGCGAACCCGGTTCCTCCTGCGATGCACAAAATAGGATCGCTGTTAGCCTTACGTAGATATGAGGCACCTCTAGGCCCAGCCACTTTCACTTTATCGCCAACTCGTAAAGTCTCAGCGAGTTTAGGAGTCACTCGGCCCCCAGGAACGATACGGATATGAAACTCTAGTTCATCGTCCTGGTCCAGCCCCGCCATTGAATAGGGGCGCTTTGCATCTGGCGCAAATTCCAATAAAGCATATTGTCCGGCAGTAAATTCTAATGGCTTATTGGTTTTCAACTTTATTTTAATTATGTCGTGGGTCTGCTGCTCAATGCTTGTAACCGTGCCCTTTAATTTTTTCGCCGGATGAGTAACAATTTCGTCGACTTCCGGGATTTCTATTGAACAGTCAGTTTCTAATTGAGTCATGCACGCTAGCACTTTACTGCCAGCGTTACTTGCCGTCGTTAAAGTGCACTGGCAGGTATTGCACTGTCCAGACATGCAACTGTATGAAATTGGAATATCATTTGCTAAAAGAGATTCCAGCAAGTTTGAGCCTGCCTCAACATTGATGTCTTTATTTAATGGGGATACAGTAACTCTCATGGCAACCTCTGTACTTAAAATTGTGTATTGCGTAAACCTTGAGAGTACTGAGTCATCTATAATTTAGATAGCTAACGAATCTAATACACGATATTAATATCATTCATGTTTGGAGTAGACAATATTCCGTAGTTTTAATATCTTTGTTGTCTATATATTCCATATTTTTGTCGAATATGCTTGTAAGGCACTGTTTATATTGATATTGTTTTTTTGTTTATGAATTGTAAGCTTTCTGTCGGAATATCAGGTTCGATGTTGTTTTTCTTTTCTAGCATAAAATAATAAGCAGACAGATTCTGAACTGACAACAATTCTACCGTTCGGAACGGATTGCTTGCGCGTACTTAGTCAGGACTTTACCTGTTTTAACTTATAATCGTTCGTTAAGCGCCAGACCTAATCCGAATCTTGTCTGGCTATAGTTGTAGTCGATTAAACTGTCCCCATAACCATTAAACATCACAGCATAACCTTTCAACTTTCCCCAAAGTGGGAAAGTTAGGCTGAATTCAGTTGAGCCTTTATGTGTGGCGAAATTCCGGCGACCCGTGAAGCCTATTTGTAATTCGTTCCATTTATAATCCATTTCCAGATCAAAATGGCCCATGTACTCATTAATATCAGGGTTATCGTCACCATCTGGATCGAGTGGGAAGTCCTTTGCTTCTTCTTCTATTCGGTACCAGGGGCGAAACGACAGGGCAAAGTTTTCCTTCTCAAGTAGAAAGCTGCCGTAAATTCGGTTCCAGCTGCGGGATAAGTGCTGAGCTTGTCCGTTAGATTGATGCTCGAACCCGAGGATAAAACCTGTATTACTCTGGAATGGTTGCCAGCCTAAAGGGGCTGCGTAGAATATTTCCGGTTGATAGTTGGTTTCTCGAAAGGGTTTAGAAATGTTGCTCGAGTAGACCTGCCATAGCGCTTGTAGGGTAAAACCCAAATAAATACCGTCACCTTCGATAAAGAGGCTTTTGTGATTAAGAGGGACTTTCAGACTTATCTGAAATTTAGACTCTAAATCCTCAAGGTTCTCTTCATAGCCACCATACGTCTGATAAGCAAATTGATTAATCGAGTTTGTGGTGTAAAAAGGTAAGTAAAAATTGACTCTATGAGGTGTTATTACATAGGGTTCAAACTCTGTGCGGGATTCATTATTAAAGCGTTTTGATATTAATCCTGGGGTTGTGGAAGAAGCAGCTGTAGTTTTAATACTGTCAACTTCTATCTCCGATGTTTGCGTTCCGCACTTATCCCGAATTTCGCTAAGTGTCATTGAGTCGTCGCCGCTCTCATAAACGTTCATAACGCATTCTCTTAATTGTGCGTAGGCATATTCGCTACATGTAAGAAGTAAAGCTGCATAAGTTGCACGAAGTAATAACATAGTAGATATACCGAAGACATAAAAGTCCAGTGAACACCATACTAAGATAGCTAAAGATCCTGACTCTGACAAAGCAAGTCAAAACAGTGGGATTTTTTCAAGCTGAATAGGTTACTTCCTTGTAACCAGTTCTATGAATACAGCGCTATTTGAATTGGCTAACCTGCTCAGCGCTGTCAGCACTACTAAACCAGCCTCCTCCAAGCGAACGATACAAGGTAGATATAGCTATCTGCTTTTGAGTTCTAACGTTAATCGCTGCTAGCTGACTTGTTAAATTTTCCCTTTGCGCATCAAGATACCTAAGGTTGTCATCTATTCCATTTTCGTAACGGGCCCTGGACAGACGAAGACGTTCTTTGCTTGTTTCAGTTAGCTTCTCCTGAGCGGTTTGTTCGCGCCGAAGAGTATCAATGGAGGCGAGAGCATCTGCTACTTCTTTGAATGCTAATTGTATGGTCTGTTCGTAATTTGATACGGCAATATCTTTACGAATTTTTGCTAACTCAAGATTCGCCTGGTTTCTGCCATTGTCAAAAATGGGTAATGATAGTTGAGGAGAAAATGACCAATTGCGCTGTCCACTATTGAATAGCTCTGATAGCTCCATACTGGAAGCCCCGAAAAAGCCGGTAAGTGAAATGCTAGGGAAAAATGCTGCTCGGGCTGCTCCAATATTTGCGTTTCTTGCCATTAACTGATGCTCTGCAGAACGAATATCAGGCCTGAATATCAGGAGTTCAGAAGGTGCACCAGGTGAGATCTCGTCTATGATTGGAGATTCGTCTAACGCTATTTTATTTAGAAAGGGCGTTACGTCCTGAACTCCCACTAGCAGAGTCAGTGCGTTCAGAGCTAGTTCTTGCTCCCGTTTTAACCTCTCTACTTCGACATAGGATTGTAAAGTTAAAGCGAGGGCATCCTGAAACTCTATAGCTGTAGCCGCACCAAAAGCCTGACGCTGCTTGACTTTGCTTTGGGTCACTTCTCTTGACAGCTTAATTTGCTCTGCAATATCCAAGCGCTTCACTGCGCCCTGATAAACAAGGTAGCTTTGAATTACGTCAGCTATAAGACTAATGCGCAAGCTTTGTGACGCCTCTTCGGTTGCAAGATACTCCTGAAGTGCAGCCTCCGTCATATTCTCGACCTTCCCGAAAAAATCGAGCTCAAACGAAGTAAATCCCACACCAGCGCGATACGTATTTTGAACACTTGGCATACCAGGGATTCTTAAGTCTTCTGGGGTTCGTTGACGTGTTGCAGTACTTTGTACCGCGATTGTTGGCAATGTATCCGCTCGTTGGATACCGTATTGAGCTCGAGCGGCTTCGACATTTAACAGCGTTTGCTTCAAATTACGGTTACTGTCTAATGCTAGCTCGATAAGAGCTGCTAAATGGCGGTCTTTAACAAATTCCTGCCAGTTGACCTGTGCGCCAGATGAAATAGCTGATTTATTCTCGATTCTATTTGCTTCGTTTGATATCCAGCTTGCCGACACCGGGTTCTCTGGTTTCTTGTATTCTGGTGCAAGTGAGCAACCGCCAAGCGCCAGCATCACGGTGAGGGAAAGTAATGTAGTCTTGGGCGCACGATAAGCCTTAATCTTATGCATGATTTGAATCCTCTTCCAGTAACTCTCGCTCGCGCTCAGAAGCTGAGGTTTCGCGGTGATCGCGGGCAAGCAGAGTGTAAATAGTGGGCAATACGAATAGTGTAAAAAAGGTGCCGATCAGTAGACCTGTGACAACCACTAAGCCAATGGAGTAGCGACTGGCTGCGCCCGCTCCTGTGGCAAACATCAAAGGAATTAATCCTGATACCATTGCAGCCGTAGTCATTAGAACCGGACGCATACGAATCATTGCTGCGTGTAGCATTGCATCCATAGGGCTCAAGCCTTGATGTTTCTGAATATCATTGGCAAAAGACACCATTAAAATACCGTGTTTAGATATGAGCCCAATTAGGGTGACTAGCCCAATTTGGGTGTAAATATTCATCGTTGCAAATCCTAGCCAAAGTGGAATTAGGGCCCCACAAATAGCTAGCGGTACTGTAATCAAAATTACCAATGGGTCTTTGAAGCTCTCATACTGAGCAGCTAAGACTAAAAATATAACGATCAGCGCAAATCCAAAGGAGATGATTAAGCGATTACCCTCTTTGACAAATTGCCTGCTGTCGGACATCCAGTCTATCTGAGCGCCAGGAGGAAGTGGTTGTGCCTGTAAAAACTCAACAGCTTGTCCCATGGTCACTCCCGGTAGAAGGACGCCGGACAAGGTTATAGCGTTCATTTGGTTAAACTGTGGTAACCGATTGGCCTGTGGGGTGACTTTTATATCAACGACCGTGGATAGCGGCACCATCTCACCTGATTGGGCTCGAACGTAGTATCCTGATAAATCATCAGGGGCTAGTCGTTCGCTTTGAGGCACTTGAGTAATTACATCGTAAGAGCGATCAAACCAATTGAAACGATTGATATAGTTTTCGCCCACCAGCACCGCTAGTGTCTCAGCTACATCATTCATACTAACGCCCATTTCGCCTGCTTTAGATGCATTTATCGAGATTTGAGCCTGTGGACTGTCAAAAGCCAGATTGCTGTCTACAAAAGCAAACAATCCACTACCCCATGCTGCACCTTTAATTCCTTCCATTGTTTTGTACAGTTCAGAGAACTCAGATGGTGCGCGCAGAATCATTTGAACAGGTAAGCCACCGCTACCCGCAGGCAACGGCGCCGGTTGGAAGGCTGTAGCAAAAGCTCCGGTAATTTTTCCAGATTGACCGTTAATAATGCCTTCTACTTCGTTGGTATTCATTTTACGATCATCCCAAGGCGTTAGTACGACACCACCAAACCCGCTATTCTGCCCATCTAGTCCATTCACGAAGAAGCTTGCTTGATAGTCAGGAAGTTGTCTGAACACATTTTCAACTTCCAGCGTCGCTTGCTCTGTGTAATCTACACTTGCGTATTGGGGAGATTTGGTTTGAACAAAAACATAACCTTGGTCTTCGCCTGGTGCTAGTTCATGATTAACCCCCATAAATAACACGACTATGCCTGCTAGAATGGCGACACAAACAAATAAAACCGCGGCTCTTGCGTGCAATACATAACTAAGCAGCTTGCCGTAACGATTTGCCAAGCCGGTCATGGTTCGATCTATTATTTGGGCTAATCGTCCTTCAGACATTTTAGCGTCGAGCATATAGCTACTCATCATCGGAGACAGAGTAAGAGCGACGACACCTGACACAATTACCGAGCAGGCGAGGGTAAATGCGAACTCTTTAAATAAAGCACCAGTAACACCTCCCATCATGCCTATTGGAGCATAGACCGCGGCTAGTGTTATAGTCATACCAACCACTGGCCATACTATTTCTCGGGCGCCCAAAAGCGAAGCTTTTACTGGGGACAGTCCTTCTTCAATGTGACGATGAATATTTTCTACTACAACAATTGCATCGTCTACAACTAAGCCAATCGCTAGCACCATCGCTAATAGGGTAAGTAGATTGATAGAAAAGCCAAACATTGACATCAGTATGGCGGCGCCAACTAATGAAAGTGGAATGGTGACAATTGGTATAATAACTGCCCGAAAAGTCCCTAAAAATAGAAAGATAACGACAACAACGATAACTATTGCTTCCAATAGTGTTTTCATTACTTCGTCGATTGCGGCGTTAACAAATCTTGCGGTATCGAAGATGTTCGTGATTTCAAATCCGGGCGGTGCCGAGTTTTCCAATTGTGGCAATAGCTCGTTCACACCTTTAACAATGTCGAGTGGGTTACCGTCAGGTGTTGGTGTGATGGCTAGTGATGCAACGCGTGTTCCGCTTCCAAAAAATGATGAATCGGAACTTTGGCCGCCAAGTTCTACGGTGGCGATATCTTCTACACGTACAACGCTATTGGCATCACGTTTTATAACCATCTGCCGGAAGTCATCGATACTTCTCAAATCAGTTGCCGCAGTTATCGGCATAATGGTTTGGCTATCACGTAACTTTCCTGGAGCAGACTGAACATTGTTAGCTCTTAAAGCTGCGCTCAAATCACTCGCTGTAATTTGACGTGCAGCCATTTTTACCGGATCCAACCATAAGCGCATTGCATATGTTTGACCACCGTTAATATCTACAGAAGCAACACCAGGTACAGATGTAATTAAAGGTTGGGCTACTCGTGAAATATAATCAGTGATTTCTGGTATCGTATGTTTATCACTAGAAAAATTTACATATTGAACCGCAGACACCCCATCGGTAATTTTATTGATTTTGGGATCTGAGGCCCCCTCAGGCATACGGTATTTTACCTGTTGAACACGAGCCATTATTTCTGTGAGAGCTTGGTCTGAATCTGCATTCAGTACTAGTTTTGCTCGAATCTCACTATTGCCCATGGTTGACGTTGAAGTCAGGTACTCTATACCGCTCGCTGTTGCAACGGCCTGGGCAATCGGCGATGTAATGAAGCCCTGCATTACTTCTTGTGAGGCACCTGGGTAGCTCGTCGTAACCACTATTGTCGCACTCTCCATTGCTGGATACTGGCGCGTCGGTAGTGAATTCAGGGATGCGATACCTGCCAAAAGAATCAAGATACTTAGAGTAATCGATAAAATTGGCCGTTTAATAAATAAGTCTGTAAATGTCATGACTTACCTCACTTTAAAAGCTTTGATGATTGCGTTGAAGGAGGGGATACGCGAAGCTGAGCCCCTGGGCGAACACGCAGTTGGCCGGTAGTCACTATTACATCGTTTGCTTCTAGGCCTTTGGAAATCAATACGTTTTCATCTATGTAACGTTCAATTTCCACTGGCACAATATCAGCTGTACCTATTCCGTCATTGGAAATATTGCGAACAACTATGGCACTGTTGCCATTAGATGATGTGATAATTGCTGTTTTGGGTAATAGGAGTGCGTCTTCCTGGGATGCGACATTGATATCTACCGTAACATACATACCTGGGTGTAACTGCTGATCAGTGTTTTTAAGCTCAGCTTGGAATGTCACGTTGCGCGTATTACGATTTACCTGTCGTTCTATGGCACTTATTTCTGCATTTAGTCCAGCTTTATTTGTAGTCTCACTGTATACGGTAATAGGTTGGCCAATATCTATACGGTTTAGCTCTTGCTGAGGCGCATCGAAGTTGACGTATACCTTATTCAGTGATGTTAGTGTAACTAACATCTCACCGGGGTTTACGTATTGGCCTAAATCAACTTCGCGCAGTCCGAGTTCTCCTGAAAATGGGGCAATAACACGCAGTTGGCCAATTCTCGCTTTGATCTGTTCAACCTGAGCTGATAACCGATCGAACTCTGCCTGACGTTGCTGTAAAACTTCATCCGATACCGCATCTATTTTAACGAGGTTTTGGGCTCGCTCTAACTGATATTTGGCAAATTTGGTGGCAGCATTGGCTGCTTGGAGATCCGCCTGCTCAGGGGCATCATCAAGCTGAATGAGCAGGCTTCCTGCTTCAACATGATCGCCTGAATCAAAGTAAATATCTGATACTCGGCCAGGTTGTTGTGACGATAGAGTAACCTGATTTATTGCCCTGACCTCACCTATTGTTTCAATATTCAGAGGAGCGGTCTGTGGGAGTAATTTTGTTGTTACTACATCGATTGGGCCGCCCCCATTCCATCCTCCGGCATTATTCAGGCGGTTGGCGCGCCAGTACCATAGTCCTGCGCTGATTATTGCTATGATGATTATCGCAACTAGAAGTGCTTTCCAGGTTTTCCCTTTTGGTGATCGGGGAATATTTGTAGTTTCATTATTCACGAGAATACCTCAAATAAATTGTTTGCAACAAAGATTTCCTGAACTATAATTCCTAAAGTTAACTTTAGGTCAAGTTGTTTTTTGTTAGCTGAGTGAGTAACAATTTCTGCCCCAAAAACCTATTAAATTCAAGGGTATATTTGATTTTAGGAGTAGGCATGCCTGAAAAAAAGAGTAAGTCTGGCACCAGAGTGTTAAGTGTGGGAGAGGTCGCAGACAGAAGTGGCGTGACCGTGCCCACACTGCATTTCTATGAAAGCAAAGGGCTAATAAAGTCTCAGAGGAATAGCAGTAATCACAGGCGATATCCCGCAATTACGTTACGCTATGTTGCAATTATCAGAATTGCGCAACGTGTAGGCATGAGCTTAGGGGAAATCAAAGAAACATTGAGCCAGTTGCAGGCTTGCTCAAAACTGTCAGCTAAAGAGTGGAAAAAGATATCGGAGGACTGGAGAGATAACATTAATGAACGAATAGTTAAACTCGAGCGATTGCGTGACGAGCTGGATAGCTGTATTGGTTGTGGATGTCTTTCACTGAAAGATTGTCCATTGCGGAATCCGGGAGATATTCTTGCCGAAGATGGCTGCGGAGCAAGGATTCTGGAGCGACCATAACTGGATTTCTCAGGATATGTGATTTGCGCATTATGTGAACTTGTTTTGTTCTACCGTACTTAATGTCTGCGTCACATGGTGTGCAACCCGCCTGGTATCGTGATCAAGCCAGTCTACGACTGAGACTAACCTAGACCCTAAATGCTTCTTGCATTCCAAGCTGCTCTTGCCTGCTAATTCCTATACCAGATGCAACAGTTTCCCAGTTTTTCACTGAAAGCATCACTTCGTCATAAATTTTCTGAGCCTCGGATTCTTTCAAGTTAAAGTAATCAGAAACACTAAATACCAAGCCATAATCCAGTTCGTTTGACATATCATCGATATTAAGGTGTAAGCCTGTTTTATCAATTGAAGGATTTAAATCATAGGCAGGTGAAAGCGCCCATCCTTTTTTTGTCAATAAAAAGCCGTGGTTACGCAGATGGTCATCTGTATTAGATACAGCAATATTGAACACAATACGGCGCCATAGCTGCGCCAAATCTTGTTGAGTTTGCGAGCCGTTTACTGTTAAAAACTCTGCTAGCTCTAAGTAACTTGCATCTTCTGTTTCTCCTCTACCGTCGTAGTATTGAAGTTGAGTCATGGCTGATGAAAAATGTATTCGCTGCCCTTTATCTCGGTCAAATCGTTTAGTAATAAACGTATGGTGATTAGACTTAAACTTTTGAATATCACATGGATACATGTCAATGCCAGCATCAACGGCTAATTTGTGGCAGACCATTTCCCAAGCGCCGACATCTGTAGTGTCGTTACTATTGGGAAACTTGGCTATCCACAAATCATTGTTGTTATCGTGTACACATGCTTTAGGGCGGGCGCCACCTAATGAAGAGCCTGGCGCAATAAGCATGCTTAACCAACGGTAATACTCGCCACTATCAATGTTTTCATCGTTTTCGATCATCATTGAGGCATATTCTAGTTGTTTAAGTGACGCCATTGGCGGTGCTGCATACTCAGCGTTGTCATCTAAGAAGTTGCCTTCTGGCGCTGTTTTGAATCGTAAACCTCCCATCCTGTAGGAGTCATGAACGCCAAGTAAATAATCCATGGTTGTCATTCTGGCGGTCTTTCTGTGGCCATTTTTAAAATCAAGAGCTGCTCGCCGCTTCATTAATAGTTGGCCCCAACGGTCTGGGCAAGAATCTAGAAATACGCGGAAGTTCTTATCACTTCTATCGTTATAATGCTCTCCCGAAGTTAGTGCTAGTGACGGATCAAGCTGCATGCGAAACGGAGACTTTAAGAAATCACTATCGTATTCAAAGCTAAATACGCCACCTCGCGATGTTTCCTGAAATAAAAGGTGGCCAGCTAAAATTGGCGTTTTTATTGGCAACCAAGAGGCATAAACTTCGGCAGTTACTCGACTCATCGTTTTTTCTCCAATAACTTCATGTCTTGAAGTTTACTTCCCAGCTCATCGTGCCCGGCCATATCAGCAAAGTTACCTTCCATACCGAACACCGCCATCACTTTTAAATAGGCGCCAATAGCAACACCTGGGTCGCCGTTGAATACTTTTGTAATGGTCTTAGGATCTAAACCTGTGCGTTCTGCTACCAATGACTTGGTGAATTCTCGGCGTTTCATAGCCAAAAATAAGTCTTCACCAAACGTAGTGAGAATCTTTTTTTGTTTTGGAAACAGTTTCTTGTGACCAGCTACACTTGCCATATTCAACTCAATAGGGATTATTATCCCAGTAATTGGCTAATAATAAGTATAATTATCCCTATAAAATTAAATTGTTCAAGTTCGAATTTAGATATGTTTACTTTTTATTTGGGATTATTATCCCGTTAACTTGGTTCTAAATGGATAATTATCCTTTTTTCTATGGGTGTGATTAAACACAGTTGTTTCAACCACACCAACTCGAATGAGCGGTACCATATTTTCAGCACCAATAGTGCTGACTTAATACTCCCCCAATAGACTGCTTAGATTCTGCATCAACTATGGTTTATTGATTGTTTACTACGACTAGTAGTGTCGATAAATGTACATGCTTTCTCGTTGCTTTTTCCCTGCTTATTTGGACTCGAAGGACAACATTAACATTCATTGTCTGAGGCAATTGATTGGACACTGATGTAAAAAAATAATAATCATGGTAAATAATTATCGAGATTATTATTTAATAGTGTTACTTTAATGTTAATTGTTTGCTGAAGTGAAGTTCAAAGTAATGGAAAAAGCTAAGAGTTCAGAGGAAAAGTTCTTCCTCTATTACACAATAGTGCTGTTTTTAATTGTTTTTTTTGCATTTGCTCCGGGATTCTTAGACCCAGAGTCAAGAGGTTTACCTTTCTATATGCATGTTCATGGCGCAGTACTAGTAGGGTGGTTCTTATTACTTATATTTCAATCATGGCTGATTCGTTCCGTCCAGTTTCGTACACATAGAAAAGTAGGCGTTTTTGCTGCGTTGTACGGATATTTACTGGCACCCGGAGCTTTGTTAGCCACCTTTAACGTTGTTTCACGTTATGCAAGTAAAGGCATTTCACTAGACACAAATATGTCGGAGGTTAATCCGGCCCTTGGAGAAGGGATGTCCTTTTTAGATGTGGCTAGTGAAGTGGTGTGGACCAACATAATGGCTATATGTACATTCGTTACTTTGCTTACAGCGGCTATTCTTCTTAGAAAAGATCCCGTCTTCCATAAAAGGCTTATATTGCTGGCGACTGTATCAATTATGGGGCCTGCGTTGGCGCGTTTATCAAGATTACCTTTCTTAGGAGGCGAGCAGGGCCCCTTCATACCTGCAGCACTGCTTACATTGATTCTTACTATCATCGTTTATGACTTTATGCGCTTCAAGCGAGTGACAAAAGCAACCTGGATGGCCACAGCGCTAATAATGATTCTAAACGGTGCAGGGTTTTATATTTCGGGGACAGAGCAAGGGTTAAATTTTGTTCGAAGCCTGGCGTAAATCGATTCACAGAATTCGCGATAACTATCCAAAAACAAAATGAGGGAAAATTATGAGTGTACTTGATTTAGCTAGACGTTTCTTTACCGCCATTGAAAAAGGAGACCTTGAGACAATAAAGGGAATTTACCATCCCGATGTCAGTATTTGGCATAATTTTGACCCCCTTGAACAAAGGGCTAGAGGGCAGTCGAGAGAAGAAAGCTTAGCTGTATTAGAGATATTGCCTGAAATTCTGGAAGGTATAAATTACGACGTTAGCTCTCTCGAGGAAACCAGTACAGGTTTTGTTCAGCAGCATCTGCTGCAAGGAACATTACTAAATGGAGAGAAACTCAACCTACCAGCTTGCATTATCTGCCGTGTTGAAAATGGACGTATTACACGACTTGATGAGTACATGGATACAAATACTGCAGCACAGTTACTGCAGTCAGCTTTGTCTCGTCTGCAGGAAGGTATGGACTGCTAGACTAAAAGCAGCTTTTAAAATTACATTGTTGTAGCAGAAAAAGAGGTTTGATTGCCTCTTTCCGCTAGTGAGTCGCTTTCAACTCTAAGGTTTATGTTGGGCTTACGGGAAATTCGAATTTCAGTTTCATCATTTTAAATCCTCATCGTTTTTTTGCGTCCATACAGCTCATGCGGCTAGAGTCGGTTGTAGGAAATAAGCTATTGCAATCCTCTCTAGTTAATTTTTGCACTTGACCTAAAGTTAACTTTAGGGGTTAGTCTTCAAAAAACTTAATTATCGAGATACCTAAAAGGTTTTTTGTGGACACTATGAAACAATCCTTTGCTCCTTTTAAGGGTAGGGCCGCATTTACTTTTCCTTCACTACTTGTTTTTCAATTATTGTTACTGGCTCTGTGCATAACGCTAGGAGCAGTTTCATTTGGTTCGCAGGCGGCTGTTCCCAAGGGATCTAGTTTTTCTGTGGACTATATTCGTGGTGAGGGAGGTGTAGATGGGGTGAAAATAGCAGCACAGTACCACTACGGTAAAATCTTTGAGAGTTATTTCGAAAACCTTAACTTAACGTTTGAATCGAGTGTTAACTTTTGGGAGTTCGGAACAGAACGAACAGAAGATACCAATTTTGTTATTGCCGTATCGCCAATAGTTCAATATCCGATTGGCACACTAGCAGGTAAACCATATTTCTTGGAATTTGGTATTGGTTTTTCGTTACTTGATGATACCCGTTTTGCGGGCAAGGATATAAGTACACATTACCAATTTGAAGACCGGTTGGGAATTGCCATGCGGTTTGGCGCTAAAGATCAACATCAACTTTCATTGAGATATTTCCATTATTCAAATGCTGGACTCAGAAAGCCAAACCCTGGTTTAGACTTCATTTCCTTCTCTTATTCTCGTTTTCTTTAAGCTTATTTTGTCTTTAAAAGTGACGGCAAGCTTATGATTAAGTCAATTAAAGCTTCGTTTCATCGATAGGTAAATTACTTGCTGTAATTGAGTGTAATGAGTAGCATTTTAGTTGTGATATAATTTTTTTATAACTTGTAAGCATAGCTTGGTGAATCCTTTATGACTGATGATGTGAAGCAAAGTCGTGGCAGACCCCGTAATTTTGACCGTGATAGCGTGTTGTCTAAAGCGATGGAAACGTTCTGGAGTCACGGGTTTGACAACACTTCAATGTCACAGCTCCGAGAGGCGATGGGAATCAAAGCTCCAAGTCTATACGCGACTTTTGGCTCAAAAGAGCAGTTATTCCGTGAAGCGGTGTCTCTGTATATTTCAACTGCGGCGAGTACTGTATGGGATTCGTTGGAGGCGGAAACAGATACAGTCAAAGCTGTGCAAAGATTGCTCTCTGCGGCAATTGACTCCTTTGTGGCCACAGAGCCACCCCGAGGTTGTTTAGTTTTAATGGGAGCGGGTTACATGACTGAAGAAAACGCAGATTTAAAGCAATTTCTTCAACAGGAACGAATCCGGTTTCAACAACGTCTGGTAGAAAAGGTTTTAGCCGGCATAAAGGCTAATCAATTGAGAAAAAACGCTAATCCAGAGGTCATAGCACAGTGTATAATCGCCTTTTTAAGCGGTTTGGCGTTAGAAGCTGTTAATGGATCTCCGAAACAAACTTTACAACAATCTGCAGAAGAATTTTGCCAACAGCTTTTAGGTTGAAAAGCTTTTGAGCGAAAATTTTAGGCGAACCCAGTTTCGTTTAGGTAGTTGTTAACCAAATCACAAACGATAAATGTGGGCCAACTCGGCTTCATCTCACTCGTTCTGCTAAGTACCTTGGAAACCGCGTCGACACTTACTTGTAAACTACAATGGATTTGCCAGCCATTGGGACCTGCCTGTAATTACAAGCGAAGAATTTCTCGTAGTTATGGCATTGATAATCTCTTGATTGGCCTCCCCGATCCCTAAAGCAAAGGCAACATGTTAGTAGTCAAAATATCGATGCAGGAAATCGATTATGCCTCGTAAACAGTGATTCTGGCTTCAGGGCAAAGCTGTTCAGGAACAGATCAAAATATACATTCTCAATGCCCCAGAATCAGTGTTTTTATAAACAGAGATATAATACAGAAACCCGGTTTTAAGATTAATATTCAAAGGCATTGTGTTATGAAAATAGCGTTAAAATTACGCCTGAAAATACTCAGTGATTGATACGAATAGAGCGCTCTTCCAGGCAGAATCTAGTGAACAAAATGTTCATTTACAGGCTGTATATACAGTGGAAATTGTCTTTAGTTAAACAGACCTAATCGTGCTAATCAGGTTAAACCCGCCTTTAATCAACTTCACTCGCAAATAGAGCTTTGGCAAACTTATGACACTACATCGTTGGCTCATTTCAAAGCGTTCCCACCAGAGTTGAATATGACCCAAAACGGATCCTACTCCCCACGTTACTCCTAGTTTAAAATTTCTAGTGGGAACGCTCTCAACTACTCTCGCCAGAACGTCTAGGGTAACGCTTTTACTTGGTCAGGAAAAACATATAAATCATTCATTTACGATATTTTATTAAACGCTAATGGTGATCCTCAATGAATACAATTTTTGATTCATTTGTTATTGAAGTAGAGATATAGAAATGAACTCTAAAAATTGATGTGGCCAGAGTTTATTTTGAATTGGTCTTTCGGTATTGATATTGCCTCTGAATCTAAATACTCAGTGCGCCATATACCAACATTGCTTCCTGCGTTTTGCCAACAATTTTCCCTTGCCTGTTTTATCTAATAATTGCAATGCATGACGAACATCCCCGCAGAATGGAATTCCTTTACGTTTAAACAATGTTTTAACATTTTTTAAAAATTAATTTGAGGTTAATGCAATTGGTTGATATATTTTTGTAACGATTGATACAAAAATAAAAGTTGAAGGAATGAAAATGACAAATGATCTTGCCTCTGTACCCACGATTAGCACTTACGGTTCTGTCTCAAATGTTCCTCGGTTACCTGAGGGGTTTACTGACACTTTTCAAAGTTATCTGGTAGATACTGGTGATGTACGTTTACATACGGTGATCGGCGGACAAGGAGAGCCATTACTCCTTCATTGTGGTTGGCCTCAGAGTTGGTATGCGTGGCGCTATTTAATGCTACCTCTTAGTAAACATTTCACCGTGATTGCTGTAGACCCCCGAGGACTCGGTATTTCAGACAAGCCGATTGATGGTTTTGATGTCAACACGCTTGCCCAGGATATGTTTAATTTGATGGATAAGCTTGGACATGAAAAATTTTCAATAGTAGGGCATGACATCGGTGTCATGGTTGGCTATGTAATGGCCGCTATGAAACCAGAACGTATCAAACGCGCTGCCCTAGGGGAAGGAACTATTCCGGGCGCATCACCATCTCCTGAACTCATTCCTGATCATCGCATGATGAATGATTTTCTGTGGCACTTTAATTTTAACCGTGTACATGATGTGAATGAGCGTTTGGTTGAAGGCAGAGAAGATATTTACTTCGGTTATCAGTTCGCTTCAAAAGCCGGGTCAGCGGACGCTGTTCCAAAGTATGCGGTGGATTTTTATATCGAGTTGCTAAAACGAGTTCCTGGCACATTAACCAGCACATTCAATTACTACCGCGCGATTGACGAGACTATCCCTCAGGTTAGAGAGCACATCAAATCGAAGGTTGATGTTCCTATCTTTGCTTTTGCCGGCGGACTGGCATGCGGGCCAATGGTTGAAATGGAACAACGAAATCTGGCGAACAATGTTGAGTCGCTGATTATACCTGAAAGTGGTCACTTCCCGGCTGAAGAAACCCCTGAAGAGCTTCTTAGTGCCCTGATGGAGTTTCTTACTAAGTAAACTATAAAAAGGCAATGAATAGTCCGCCGGCCAAACTTTAATAGGTCTTGGCGTTAAAAGTATCAATGAATTAATAAGTGAATGTGTTATGTCTGATTTAAAAGATAAAGTAATTATTGTAACGGGTGGCGCCAGTGGCATTGGAAAAAAGTCAGCTGAGGTTTTTGCTAATCAAGGCGCAATTGTCGTCGTTGCTGATTTGGATGAGGCTGGCGCCGCAACGGTTGATGGAATTGTCAACCGCGGAGGCAAAGGTCTTTTCGTTAAAACTAATGTAACGAGAGAAGCTGATGTCGAGAATCTGGTGGCTACAACGATAAAAGAGTTTGGCCGGCTGGATTGTGCTTTTAACAATGCTGGCGTAGAGCAGGCCATCAAACCGCTACATGAGATTGAAGAATCACAGTGGGATAAGGTAGTAGGCATTGATCTAAAAGGCGTGTTTCTCTGCATGAAGCATCAGATTAAGGCAATGCTAGAGTCTGGTCAGGGGGGGTCCATTGTTAACACTTCGTCCACAGTTGGTATGGTAGCTGTTCCTTTTGCTGCTGAGTATGTTGCGGCTAAAGCCGGTGTTATTGGGCTGACTCGTGCTGCGGCGGTAGATTATGCAAAACAAGGCATTCGAGTGAATACAGTTGCGCCAGGCATGACTCAAACTGCAATGATTGAAAGAATGCCTAATGATCCGGAATTAATGAAAATTTTCGGTGCAATTCAAGCAGCCGTACCCATGCAGCGGTTAGGGCAAGCTGAAGAAATTGCACAAACAGTTAGCTTCTTACTGTCAGATGCTGCGAGCTTTATAACCGGTGCTGCTTTACCCGTTGATGGTGGACATACCGCCGTATAAATACTGCAAACTCTTATTCCCCCATAGGTCAAATCCTTTGGGGGATGTTTATGCTAAGTCGAAGTTTCAGATTCTTCGTTTGCATCGTAAGTGGCTCGCGCAGTCTCAATTTCTGAAAGATGATGATAAGCCCATAAACCTAGAGCTTGTATAGGCTCTGCCAATGAGTGACCTAACTTCGTAAGCTCGTAATCTACTCGCGGTGGTATGGTTGGCGTTACTGTTCGGGTTACCAGACCTGTTCGCTCAAGATTGCGTAAAGTAAGTGTGAGCATGCGTTGGGAAATACCGTTAATACCCTTTTTTAACTCGCTGAATCGGAGTGAGCGTTGACGCAATAGCATGATAATCAGAACGCTCCATTTACTTGCTATTTGCGAGAGTACTTCTGATACGCGTAGGCAATCTTCAGGGTTGTGAACTATGGCGGGAGTATCTTTCATGTTACCTCGGTATCAAGTTTGTGCCGTCTTGTAGGGTTAATTTAAAGTCTACATAATAGACTAAGTAACAAAAAAGAACCATCGGTTAGTGTAAGTCTAAGAACACATATTTGGTACGGAGAATGTAATGGCTAACGAAAATAAAACGATAGTGCTGGCGGGCGCAACTGGCGACCTAGGGTCTTTAATCGCGCACCATTGCCTCGAAGTCGAAGGGCTATCATTACGCTTGTTAGTGCGTTCTGAAAGTGTAAGTAAATTAAGTAAGAAGATGATTGGAAACGCTGAAGTTTTTGAGATTGACCTGACCGATGCCACAGTTGATGAACTGGTCAAAGCATTCAATGGCGCTGATGCAGTAGTCTCGGCTTTACAAGGCGGCCCCGACATTATGATTGAGACTCAACTCAAGTTACTTTCAGCTGCAGATCAAGCTAACGTCAAACGGTTTGTTCCATCGTGTTTTTCCTACAATATTTTTGGCCTGGATGAAGGTGACAATATTAATAGCGACATGCTGAGAGCTTTCTCTGCGCTTGCTCGGGATGCTCGGGTAAAAACAGAAGTTGTTCAAATTTTAATTGGGGCCTTTTTGGACTACAAGATCCTGTTTGGCTTCTTAGGTGCATTTGATTTAACGAAGAAGCAAGCGTTTCTCTGGGGAGATGGAAATGAACAAATGGACTATACAACGTATGAAGATACTGCTCGTTATACAGTCGAAGTAGCGTTGGATGATAATCCATTGCCTCCAGTAGTCGAATTTGCCGGTGAAACGCTTAACTTTCATGAACTGGTGAAAGCTTATGAAAAGGCCTCAGGCAATCGGATTGAAGTTCTAAACATGGGCTCATTATCAGATCTGGACGAGACGATTATTAATGTACAACAAGATCAGCCGGACAATATGTTTGCCTGGCTACCGCTCATGTATTGGCGGGCTATGTTGTCCGGTAAAGCTAAACTCCATTCAATTGATAACAGCAGGTACTCCTATATAAAACCTCTTTCAGTGGTTGAGTATGTAAAGCAAGCGGGCCTGTAAATGTTAAAGGAGCAAATTGTCGAGGGTGTAAAAATACCTGATTTCACTGGACGCCGGGTTGTGGTTGTTGGAGGTACTGGTGATGTCGGCGAGGGGATTGTGCGAGCATGGTTAAAGACTAATGCAACAGTAATTGTCCCTTCTCGCTCAGAGTCCAGGGTTCAGGAGTTTAAAACTGTTTTGTCAGATATTGATGAGCTAGACAACATCGAGTTCGTTGTTGACGACTACAACAATTTTGATAGTGCAGACACTTTGGCCACACGAATTTCTAATGAGTATGGGCTTATAACTGATATTGTCGTTGCTATGGGCAGTTGGTGGCAAGGAGAGCTGTTGTGTGAAATTAAAGAAGATACCTGGTACCGGTACTTTGTTGATATCAGCACCGCTCAGGTGGCTATGTTCAGAGCTTGGGCTGATAAGTTGCCTAGCTATGGCAGTTATCAACTGATCATTGGTGGTAGTGCCATAGAGCCGGTTCGGGGATCGGCCGTTGTTTGTATGCAGCAGTCTGCGTTATTAATGATGAGGAAGGCTATTTCATTGGAAAAGAATGGTCGTTTTCGTGTCGCATCTCAGGTACTTGGACCAATAATTACACGCTCACGAGAGAAATACGGATTTGATTGGATTTCAAATTTAGAAGTGGGTTTTGTTTCAGTTGGGATAGCGAATGAAAAGGCTTTAGAAGATGGAGATTTTTACAGTCGGAATGCTGAAGAAATGTACGACACAATGAAGTCACTTAATTTGATTTGAGATGCAACTTACATGATGAAACCATATTCAAATTCTCGATTATTGAGTAAGACGTTTCAGGCGTTCGCTGTCGGTTTTCTTTTGATTCCGGTGGCTTTACTTTTTGGCATCATTTCCCACTCACTTTTAAATTTTTCTGAACTTACCGCAGTCTCAACAGTTCCAGGAGTCGTTCTCAGGGCACTAGAAGTCGCCCAGCTTGCGTTACAACAAGCGTTTCCCATTATGATTTTTTTCGCTGTTTTGTTTGCCGGGGTAACATATCTGTCAGAGTGAATAGCGGTTTTGTACTATCCATTGAGGCTATGGATGCTATTAACTAGTATGATCTGGCAAGTTTTGCACTGAATAGCTCCAATACTTTGCAACATTAAATGATATTATCACCAAGTTGAGAATCTGCGAGCTCTCATCATAAAAGCTTTCTGGGTCGAGAAACCACTCATTTGCATCTGCTTCGTCATGGTTCTTTTATTTTTAAAAAAAGGAGAACTCGCATGCGACCCCTTAACGCAGCCAGCATGACTGGCGATAATTGTTCAAAAAGCAAAAGCAGAATGGTCTGTAGGGCATCGAATTTTACAAACAATAACATATCAATACTCAAACTGTTTTTGCCAAGCGTAGATGCATTCGCTTACAAAAAACTTAAAGTGAGTTTGTTCAGGTGCAAGTGATTGAGGTCATGCTGACTGGCAAATATTTTCATAAGGAAGCCTTTACCATTTGACGTAACGGCTTGGTCTGATGACCAATTAAATCGCTTAAAACGTGACTTTCATCAAGTAGTCCTCCTTTTGATGCCCCTGTATCAGAGTCAGCAAGCATTTCAGCAAGAGGTCTAGGGAAACCCGCTTTTTCTAAAGTATCGGCAAACTCCCTCTCTTTCATATCAATATATGGAATTGTTTTTCCAGTCTCTTCAGTGATAATGTCACACAGCTCTTCAAGTGTATAACTTTCGTCACCTGACAACTCGTAAACTTTGCCGGCTTGGTTGGTTTCAGAGGTTAAAACAACCGCAGCTGCTTCCGCATAATCCTCCCGCGCTGATGAACTGATTCTCCCATCTTTAGCACAACCTATATAGCCACCATTAGCAATCGCTGCTGGGATACCTGCTAGGTAGTTTTCAGTATACCAACCATTGCGTAAAAGGACATGCGGAATGTTTTTCTCCTTCAAGTAACGCTCGGTATCTATATGTTCCTTTGCTAGTGATAGAGGTGAATTATCTGCATTTAGAATACTAGTGTAAGCCAGTAACTGAACGCCCACCTGTTTTGCCGCATCAATAACATTTTTATGTTGAACCGTGCGATTGCCGACATCGCTTGATGAGATCAACAACAGAGTATCTATTCCTTTTAATGATGAAATTAAGGTGTCAGCCTTATTATAGTCCGCCTCTCTCACCTCAATATTGAGGGCTTCAAAATGTTTAGCTTTATCTGAATCACGCACTAATGCAACGATGTTCTTTGCTTCCGCCTTCTTTAGCAAGTGTGTGATAACTAATTGGCCTAATTGACCTGAAGCGCCTGTAACTGCAATCATAATTTTCTCCGGTATGGCTTTTTTAACTCGATTTATAATAGCATGACAGTTATACTTACAAAAAGATAGTACGTACCTTTTTGTAAGTATAACTTGTTGAGAAGTAGCGATGAAAAATAATGAAAATGTCCCCGAAATCGATTCATTACTAGATAAATACAAAAGGGGTAATGTCCTCGTAAAAGAGTGCCCTTCACGTCGAGTCTTACAAAGTGTAACAAGTAGATGGGGAGTGCTCGTATTATTCAGGTTACGAAAAGGAACTCATCGTTTCAGTGAACTTAGGCGACAAATTACCGGCGTCAGCGAGAAAATGCTGTCTCAAACACTACAGGTTCTTGAAAATAATGGGTTTGTCTTACGTATTGCGCACCCCGTTATTCCTCCTCATGTTGAATATCAGTTAACCCCAAATGGGCAGGAGGTGGCAATGCGAGTAGAAGAACTGGTGGTTTGGATTGAACTCAATCTTGAAAGCATATTGAGCGATCAAAAAGAGTTGAATGATTAATTGCACATGCCGACAAAATCTAAACTATTAAATCAATTTGTTGGCTTTTGGCAAATCAAGGTTTACTTGAAATCAAACTTGTTGTTTGCAATGCCAACTGAGCTGAGTCAGCTTTACTAATTTCTCCATAAAAAGGCTCTTGTGTCCTAGCGTTAAGGTTAAGGATTCGATTGTGTTTACTTTGTTTTTCATTTGTAAATTAATGTGGTTTTTTTGGCGCTCATTTAGGGACAGGTTTTTATAACGACCGGGCAAATTGCAGACTCTTATGATCGAAAATGGCATCCTTCCATGAGCATAGATTGCTCCTTTTCCCCTGGTCAAATCAAAACTGTTTTGTGGAAGACCTCTGCGTTCGTGTTAGTTATTGATTTTTATAGTTTTAAATAAACCTTATAAGTCATCCATTCTTGTTTTAATTTTTAGTATTTCACTCTCTTGTTACATCTATTTCATCTTATTCCCTCATAAATATATTGATTTAAATCTACAAACAGCTTGCTTGTTGGATAAGGATGTTATATTAATGTAAAAAATAATCGCGATTATAAATATATTTGGTTATTTTTCTGCTCGATTTGGTAGGCGTGGTCAGTCAATTGAAGTAGCAATCAATGCGTAGTCTTTTTATCAAATTGGGCCTTTTTAGAGAAAATTGAGTGACTTGGTGGACGAGAAGATGATGTTCGCTTGTTCTCAAGCAAGAAGGCAACGGTGCCATGGGCCGTATTCCCTTCATACATAATAAACTAAAGAGGAGAGACACGGTGAAAAGCTACAAAAAAAAACTACTTTCCGGAATTATAGCATCGTTGTTTGGTGGTACATCAATGCAGGCAATTGCTGAAGATGCTGATGGAAATAAAGAGCCTGTTATCGAAAAAATAGAAGTAACGGTTCAGAAAGTTTCTCAAACCTTACAAAAAACATCTGCCGCAGTTACAGCTGTTGGTGGTGAGGAGCTTGTCACTAAAGGGGTCACTGATCTTCGAGCGCTACAAATGCAGGTGCCTGCAGTGCGCATTATGCGAGAGAACACCGCTACACAGGTCTTTATTCGTGGGATTGGACAAGGGCTAAGTTATCCACAGCTAGAGCAACCAAACTCAATAAACTTTAATGATATGTACGTTCCTCGAGAGGCAACCGGTGTTCCTTTTTATGATATATCTCAGGTGGCTGTTTTACCTGGGCCACAAGGGACACTTTATGGTCGAGGGTCTCTTGGTGGAGTTGTAAACATTAATTATAACCGCCCTGTATTTAATCGTGAGTCTAAGTTGTTGGTTGAAGTCGGAAACTACGACCTAATCCACACTACGCTAGTACATAATGAAGCCTTTTCAGACACATTAGCCGGTCGTATAGCCATTGATTATGCAGATCGTGACGGTTACATGGAATCGGGAGCGATGTCTGAAGACTCTCTCTCGGGGCGGGTTTCATTGCTCTGGGAGCCAGTTGATGGTTTATCCATATTAGGGTGGGCGCAAAAAAGTGAGCGCGATGGTGCTCCTGGTAACTTAGTAGGGTTTGGTGTCAATAGAGATGGCTCTATTAATCCTGGTGAATATCTTCATAACGATCCATGGAATGATCTGATCCCGGAAGAGCTAGTCCCATTCTCTCCGAACGGTCAGGTCCAAAAGAGCGATATGATTGCTTATGACAACGATATGGCGGGTATCCAGGTTGATTGGGATATCAACGAAGATGTTGCTCTTACTTACATCGGTTCTTACCTGGATTTTGAACATGTAATTGGTTGGTGGCTCAATGGTTTGGCTGCGTCTAAAAATGATTGGTATAAACAACAAACGCATGAACTTCGTTTTAACGGAACTACAAACTGGGGAAACTGGTTGTTCGGTATTTATGCTTACGATATGGAAAGTGGAGGCTTCGTCAACTCCGGTTCATTGATCCCTGAAATTGGAACGCCGGGTTCACTTGCCGTGAGTATCGTTGATCTAAATAAAATCCAAGGGGTCGCTGCATTTGGTCAAGTAACTTATGATATTCATGACAACACCAGGTTGATAGCAGGATTACGTTCTTCATACGATTCGCGTGAGGGCCGCGGCCGTCTTATGGCGGCTGGGTTTGCGCCTTATGATTCCGACGAATCTTATAATCAAATCGATTTCAAACTTGCCCTTGAGCATGATCTTTCAGACAACGTGATGTTGTACACCGGCGTTCAAACAGCTTCCTTGCCAGGAACATTCAATGCTTTTCCAGATGATCCTACATCGGGCAACAAACAACAAGTTGATCCTGCTAAATTAACTGCTTACACCATTGGTGAGAAAGGTCAGTTTTTTGATGACAAACTGCAGTTGAATACTGAGTTTTTCTACTATGACTATGAAGATCTTTTCATTGGTGAGTTCGATATTATCTTACTGACCTTTACAAACTTTAATGCCAAGCAAGTAGAGGTTTACGGGAATCAAACCGATATCATTTATCGCCCAACACCAAACGATCAAGTCACGTTTAATATTGCCTATACCCACGCTAGATTTGAGGATTTTACATTGCCGGATGGCTCCGCAAATTTTGACGGCAACAAACTGCAATATGCACCTGACTGGACTGCGAACTTGGGTTACTTCCATGACTTAGAAATGGCTGATGGCTATATGAGGTTTGAAGCTTTAATTCGATTCGAAGACGAATTCTATCCTGACTTCCGCAACACTTCAGGCGCGATTCAAGAAAGTTATACAAAGTCTAATGCTTCAATTACATATTACTCAAATGAAGACTGGAATCTGGGATTATGGGTTAAGAATATCGAAGACCAGGCTGTTATCGCAGGGTCCGCAAGTGGTACCAATGTGCCGTTCAATACCCAAGGTGGGGTTGCCAACCTAGAAGCACCAAGAACGTTTGGTGTGCGATTTGGTATGAACTTTTATTAACTGTGAAGTAGCACGTTTAACAAATAGGTTTTTACTTCAGGCCATAAGCTATATGGACAAAGTTAAATTGAACATAGGAGATTCTTTATGTCGTTAAATTATGAAGGACGGGTTGCACTCGTCACTGGCGCTGCTCAGGGTATAGGTCGAGCCGTTGCTCTCAAGTTGGCAGCTGGTGGAGCAAAAGTCGCTGTTGTTGATTTAAACGATGCTCCAGAAACCATGGAGTTATTACAAGGCCAAGGAATATCTATTAAGGCCGATGTTTCTGACTATGACGACTGGAAGCGCATTTCCGCGTCAGTTGAATCCGAATATGGCCGTTGCGATATCGTTGTTAATAATGCTGGAATCTACCCTGCGATAACGATTGATGACCTTACAGTTGAGAGCTGGAGAAGACTAATTGCAATTAACTTGGATTCAGTCTTTTTTAGTGCAAACCAGTTCGTACCAATGATGAAGAAAAACCAATGGGGTCGCTTTATCAACCTATCATCTAGTGCAATCGGATTGCCTTTCCCTGGACTGGGAGGCTATGCGGCTAGCAAGATGGGCGTAATTGGATTTACGCGCGGTCTTGCAAATGATGTTGCTGACTTTGGTATCACTGCAAATGCAGTTCTTCCTTCATTAACTAAAACACCTGGTACACAAACACAAGATCAAGCTGAAGAAATAGAGCGGATAGTCGCTCAGATGCAATCAATCAAACATTCCGCTGAACCAGAGGATATTGCAAGCATGATCAGTTATCTGGCTAGTGAAGACGCAAGATTTATAACCGGGCAATCAATAGCAGTTGACGGTGGTTTATATAAATTAGCTTAACCCACGCACAGCTATCGCTGGAATAGTTCCGGTAATAGCGATTAGAAAGGTAAATTCAGAGGAGAGAATTGAAATGGCTAGACTCGAAAATAAGGTTGTATTCATAACTGGCATTGCTGGCGGCCAGGGACGTGCAGCAGCAACACTGTTTGCCCGCGAAGGTGCAACCATCGTTGGCTGCGATATAAAGGAAAAAGAAGCAAATGAAACCGTCGCTATGGTTGAAGAGCTAGGCGGTAAGATGAAAACGTCCTTGGTTGATTTGACTGACTTTGAAGCTACAACCAAATGGATTGAGGACGGGGTTAGTGAATTTGGAAGAATAGACGTTCTTTACAACAATGCTGGTAATCCCAAAATGGCCTTTATGAGTGAGCAGCCGCAATCAGTATGGGCCGACACCATTAGAGGTGAGTTAGACATAATATTCAATACAACTCGCCCGGCATGGAATCATATGGTGAAGCAAGGTGGCGGAAGTATTATTAATACGGCTTCTGTATCGGCACACATTGGATTGGTTTCTAATGGGCAAAGTGCACATGCTGCTGCAAAAGGTGGGATTTTAGGCTTAACGAAGCAGCTGGCCGCAGAAGGTGCGAGCAACCTAATCAGGGTTAATGCCATTTCACCAGGCGCAGTAATTACCCCAGCACTCGATGTTCTGACTCCGGAACAACTAGAGCATTTACATGAGCTAAACCCTCTAGGCCGGGCAGGTAAGCCTGAAGATATTGCTTACTGCGCTCTCTACTTAGCTTCTGATGAGGCCCAATGGGTTACAGGTGCTGACTTTATTATAGATGGTGGAATAAGCTCAATTTTGCAGGTTTAAGAAATCTATCAGGAGGATGTAATATGTCTGACTTAACGAACAATAAACAAATTCAAGAATTGCTAGATAGAGAGAGCATTCGTGATCTTGCTATTAAATATGCTCACCATATTTGGCAAGGTGATATTGATGGTTGGGTAAATTTGTACGCTGAGGATGGCGCTATTACATCTGATCACCCTGACCGGCCGGCTTCGCGTGGCCATGCACAATTGCGAGAGCTTGCCGAAGCCGTTGTTCGGGACTCTCGGCCTCGTCCGTTTGTTCATAACCACGTTATAGACCTAATTGGGCCTTATGACGCTACCGGGACTTGTTATACGGAAGTACATTTGTCTATTGAAGGCGAGCGAGGACTGGTGGTGGGGCTTTACCACGACCGATATGTAAAGATTGATAATCAATGGAAATTCAAAGAGAGAAAATCAGATATCGAGTATTTCGGGCTCGAATCTGAGTATCAGGTACCTGAATCGAAAAATAAAAAACACTTTGGTAAATAAAGCGAGAAAAATGAAGCTAAGTGGGCCTTGAAGAACAAACTTTGACTTCAGCCCCTTCCCTATCCATGCTTGGTTAAAATAGTTTTTGTGGTCGTTTGGAATACGATCAGCATTTCGGCACGACAATAAGAACTAGTACAAATAGCTGCCCCAACAATCCGAAATTAATATACTTAAATCGAATTTATATGAACACCTGATATTGTAGTAGTGTGATTACCAAGGGATACTGACGGTATAAGTACCAAGCGATTTTGACGTATTCACACTATCGATGTTGCCGCGTTTCAGCAAGCTTTGCCAATCGTAACGCAGTGGTATTCATATTTTCCCTCAACCAGATATTACGAACGCCGCTAGCGTGTATGTCGACGTTTCTTTTTGATGAGCTGTTTTAGTAATCAGGCTTCGCCGAGGATGTCATCGGGGGAATCACAGCCATCAAGGAGCTGATCAATAAGTTTGTCTGATATTGGCACTCTACATTTCCTTTCAACAGGTTAAGAATGCCACTTTCACAGATATTTTTACACTCTGTGTCCGGGTATTATTAACCACTACAATGATTACATAGCACTATTTATAAAGGTTGTGGCTTTTCTGAAAATTTAGCCAAAAACCAGGTGATATCCCAGTGACCCTCTCTAATTTTAGAGCTAAAGAGGCAGTAACAGCAAACTCACCATTAATAAATTTATTAAGATGGAAGGTCTCTATATCTAGCGTCTTCGCAGCATCGGAGAGCTTAATATTATATCTATCAAGATAGTATCGTTTGAATACAACCCCGGGATGCAGAATTGGCAATTGATTACTTCGTAAAACAGGCATTTATATTTCCATTTTATTTCGCTTTGAACCGCCACTATTCACTTGAAAACTCACTAGTGCGGAACATTGATGTTCCGAAACTCTCGATTCAGCTAAAAGCATAACATGCTATAAACTACTAGTTTGCAAGGCTTTATTCTCTATTATGCGAATACGTGCGAACTTGGTAGGGTAACAAATCTTGAACTTGCGTGTGTATGTATTCCCCGAGTCTCCACCTTAGCGCCAATCCATCGCCAGAGAACTGTTTGACGTTTAGAATCGTTTCAACGGGTAGCAACTCGATATGACTTGAAGCCTTTCGAATCAGCTCATTAATCGCAGGGGTTATCGAGAGCCTTACATCACGGGTTACACAGTGAAATGTCATCAATTTCTCTAAAAGATACCCGGCTCTTGCTATCTCATTAATTCCGCTCAATCCAGTTATGTCTGGCACGAAGTCTTCGTACCAAATCGCTAAGGCAACAATAACAAGTGGCTCTGATGGGATATCCGTGAGTCGATTTTGCACTATTTCATTAAATGCTTGTTGAGCCTGACTTATAGAATTGCTCATTATCCTAACCACTATTTTAAAACGTCATCATCTGCTTCATATCGAGCGATCGAGCAACTTAGTGCGTCAACCAGCAATAAATTATTATCATAGTCTTCTAGCAGCGTTTCCATCATCATCAGTGCCTTAGCATGCTCATCTTCACTACCTATTTTGGTGATTATAGGAAATGTTTGGGTTAGGTTTCGCCCCGCCTCTCGGAGTTGAATTAACTCGTTACTACATTCATTCATGTATTTGGCTTCGAGAGGGTCTGAAGCTAAGATGTTGAATATATTGTCCATGTCGAGGTCAGCATCGACTTCAGGCTGTTCAATTCGCTTATTTACAGTTTGAGTTAACGCAAAATCATCTAAGTCATCTTCCAACACTTCTATCGATTTATCGGCGTGATAAGCTTGCAGAAAGTTGCATTTACTAAGTAGTTCTTCTAGCGAGTATTTGTTTGTGTTGAGAGAGCGCTTTTTGCACCAGTGGGCAGCGATTTTATCAAACGTTTTTGCAGGTATACTGGCTTCCATAGTAAATCGAGAGCCGAGCTCGTCGTTAATTACTTTCTGGGAAATAGTCGTTTCAGAGGTATGGTCTACTTGAATTACAGCAGGGTTTGGATTAACGTCATTAATGACCGAATCATAGACACATTCTTGGAAAATCCCAACTCCATCAGCAGGTTCTGAAATCCAGTCTTTTGTACTCATGTCAAATAAATCCTCTTTGGCAGATTCAGTAGATTAACTCTAGCTTTCCGGTATACATTCATGAGACTAATGTAGACTCTATATACTTAGCGGCTGACGAAAGAAAACCAATTTTATGCCGTAGCTAGTCAACAGATCCGTTTTAGCTATTACTCAGATTCAGCATATTGCTTTTTAAATATCATCTTTCTAAATCGATCGCTCCCAGGGTAAATCGTAAATGTTCGCCCTATGACTTCTAGCTGCCCTTCCTGAGTAAGCTTCTCAATTGTCGCCCGGTATAACGGATGATAATTGTCGATGGATGCACTATCAGAACTGCCCATGCCGGCGTAAAAGCTAACGTGAAATGAGCCATCATCGGTGGACACTAACAACGTCGGTGAAGGGAAGTTCTTCTTTTCATCTGACGTCCATTTTCTTATGTTGCTAATAACTTCATCGATATCAGGAGTACTTGACATATCTCATCCATTGTTGAACTTGGTAATTGCTAAAAATTCGAGGTCTTACTTCCTCTCTCTGTCGTTTAACACTCCGAAATCAAAAGGCTTTGGTTTTATTGAAAATTTCCCGCTTTTCGCTCGTCAACCCACAAACGCAGAGCATTAACTCCTCGGCCCTGGTAGTTCCCCACAATTTTAGATGGTGTTAAATGTGAAAACGCTATGAGCTTTTCATTCATATAGCCAATTCATCAATAATTTCGATGATATTTTCAGAGCAGAAATTTATCACTGTGCGTTTAAACCTATTGACTGTGTAGCCCACACTAAAAGTAGCACTAACTGCATGGACTCGGCACCAAAGTTGGCCGGAGTAAATGGTAGAAAATTTGTCTTCTTCGTATAGCTATTATCCCTAAAAGGAAACCGAAAAAAAATACATCAAAATGATGCACATGCCACAACTAGAAATTAAGAATAAATGATTATAATACAATGTGTTTAGTGGGATGGTTGCGGCGTCCCATTTCCTGGCTGTAGAAATAATGTGCACATCAACAGCATTCAATCTCTTATGTAGAGATAAATAATTGCCTTACCAATTCTATCGATGAGTACAGTTTCACGGCGCTAATGATCAAGTAGGATATGAGTCTTTACGGGTAGATTGGAGACTTTGAAATGCCGTTTATCGAATATGACATTCAGCAAAATGCAAATTCTAATCTGGCGTTAGACGCAATTATTAGAGCAGAGCAAGTTGAAGTCTTGTTGCGTAATCTAGTGTCTTTACAACACGTTGATGGGGACAGATTTGTTATTCCCTTCGATGACGTAATCGTTACGCTGAATTTAGCGATACCCTTGCTAGACAAGGACTGATTGTCATAATTGCTCGGGAGCGAATGAATTACGGATAGAGTTAATGGTGGTTTTCAATAAAATCACTCTTGTCAGTTTAAGGGAATGGAAAGTCTATTGTACAAATTTATATGAATTAGTCATGACTCAATTTGGCACTTTCAGAGATCGAGCTGAACCAACTCTGACAGTCTCTTGTGTACGTAATATGGTCATTCAACCTACATTATTTGGATTAAGTGAATTTAGGTTATGTGCTTGTTGCATACGAACATTGTACGTGAGTCATTTGATGATTACCGCTTTACCTTCGATGCAATAAGTCACTTTACTCATAACGAATACTCAGGGCATGCATTGAACGCCATCCATATTATCTTCGACGAGTGAAGGCTACATAACAAACTTCATATTCAGGAGGTTGTGATGACTAGTTCGTTAAAAAAATTCTCTGCCAATGTCGGTTTAGATTGGGCCTCAAAAAAGCATGATGTTTGTATACAAACAGAAAGCTCCCGCGAGAGAAAGTTTGAAGTGATAAAGCATTCACCAGAAGCTATCGATGAGTGGTTAACTCATTTGCATAATGAAGTAAAAGGGCCAATTGCCATCGCTGTCGAGTTGTCTAGCGGCCCTATTGTATATGCGTTGCAAAAGTATGCTTTTGTTACAGTTTTCCCTATTCATGCGGCTACACTTGCTCGATATAGGCAGGCCATGTTTCCAAGTGGAGCTAAGGATGACCCATCTGATGCTGAGCTTGCGCTTGACCTTATGCTGAAATACCCAGAAAAGATACAACCACTGCAACCCAGCAGCAAAGCGTCTAGAACGCTCAACTTACTTGTCGAACAACGTCGCATGCTCGTTGAAGATAAACGACGTCATGTGAATAGATTGATAAATGCACTGAAGCAATATTATCCGTTACCACTGACAATGTTTTCGCATCGAGGAAGCGATTTATTTTGTGAATTTCTGATCAAGTGGCCGACATTTAAGCAGCTAAAACGAGCTAGAGAAAACACGATTCGGATGTTCTTTAGTCAACGCGGTGGTAATGCGGTTACCAATACAGACAAGCTTATTCAGGCAATCGAAACCGCTATGTCGCTCACCGAAGACAGCAGCATTATTGAGCCTTACAGCCTATTAGTTGTTTCCTTATGTAATCAAATTCAGCTTCTAAATAAAAGCATCAAAGCTTTCGACCAAGAGGTTGAGTCAGTATTCAAGCAAATGCCTGATGCAGAGATATTTTCTTCCCTGCCAGGAACAGGGCCGTGTTTAGCTCCTCGTTTACTCGCCGCTTTTGGCGAAGACAGAAGCCGCTTTCTAACTGCACAGGAAATTCAAAACTATGCCATTTATCTCCAGTGACAGAAAGAAGTGGAAATAAAGAGTGGATCCACTGGCGATGGCAATGCGCCAAATTTATCAGACAAACCTTCATTGAATGGTCAGCTAAAAGTGTGCATCAATCATATTGGGCAGGCTTGTACTACGAAAAACAAAGAGCAAAAGGAAAGGCACATCAAGCAGCTGTCAGGGCACTAGCGTTTAAATGGGCGCGGATAGTTTTTAGGTGCTGGCAAACGAGAACGCCTTACAACGAGACGAAATATTTGAAGGCGCTGAGAGAAAGAAATTCTCCACTTTTAAATACATAAAAAGGTTGTTGAATGACTCAGGGCGTGAACCGGACCTTCATGACTTAGCTTTCCAGCTTCAGCTATGAGCGAATTGCGGACGGTCACTATACTTCTGACTTTTATTTATATTTCTTCAAAGCAGACATAAAGCTAACTCAGTTCTGCCCCAAAACAAGCTAGAAAATTTTGCTCAAAGGGCTAACGACACCGTTTGCGCCTTGCTGTAATACATGAGTATAAATCTGTGTGGTTTTAACGTCTGAATGACCTAACTGAGCTTGCACAGTTCTTATATCAGCCCCACTTTGTAACAAGTGTGTAGCAAAAGAATGGCGAAAGGTATGAGGGGTTATAGGCTTACTAATATTAGTCTGCTTAAGCGCCTTTTTTACCGCCTTTCTAACACAAGTATGATGAAAATGATGACGGCGTATCTCGCCTGTCTCTGGATCTCCGCTTAATTTATACGATGGGAATAAATATTGCCAAGCCAGTGACTTGTTGGCTGATGGGTATTTACGTGCTAACGCATTTGGCATCCAAACACCCGCATATTGATCATTTTGCAAATCCAACTTTAGATACTCTTCCACCTGCATAATTTGATTCCTAAGTAATGGGATCAACTCAGTCGCTAGTGTAACTATTCGATGCTTGTTGCCTTTTCCATTCCAGACTTGAATACATTTATAGTCAAAATCAATGTCCTTCGTCCTAAGTTGTACGGCTTCCATGACCCGCAAACCACTACCGTACATTAACCCTGCAATTAAGTAATATCGTTTGGATAAATGACTCATCAGTTGTTTTACTTCATCTGGCGTCATCACCACGGGTAATTTGGGCTGCTTTTTAGACCGAATAAAATCCAAATTTAACGAAAGTTCATTCTTAATGATGTGTTTGTATAGAAAGACTAATGCATTCAATGCAGTTGCTTGAGTCCGAGGTGATACATTACCTTTGAGTACAATATGATCCAGATAAGTTGTCACCTCATTATTTCCCATTGATGCAGGATGACGTTTATCATGAAAATGAATATAAGAACTTATCCATTTTAAATAGGTTTCAACGGTTCTAAGTGAATAATGCCGACTCAGCATGTAATCAGCAACAGCGTTCAAAAGTGGCGAACGTGTTTTCATAAAATCCTTTTACCAAAATAACTGTTTATATATACAGTTATAGTGTAGTTTCCCCCATATTCAAGAAAATGCGCAAATTGCGCACTTTCATCATGCTAAAAAAATTAACAACATTTATTTTTAATAACAGTGGCAACTAGTTATCAACTTTGTTAAAACTAATTCAATCAGGAAAGTGCGCGATTATAAATCAGGAATATGCGCGATTTGCGCACTATTAAATTGTTAGGTGCTATGGAGTTAAATTGAAGAAAGCCAGCACTATTTTTATATCGCTTATTTGTTTTGCTGTGGCTGCCTATCCAATGACATCTATGCATGGAACTTGCGCGCAGTTCCCTCTTGAGGATTTTTTCTTTAGTGTTTATTGGCCAGCAACAAAGTGGCTGTGGCATCAAGGTTTAAACTTTAGTCTGGCGGTAGTCTTTAGTATTTTAGTACCAAACCTTGTGGTTATATTTTTAGCTCAAAAAGCAGTTAGACGGTTTATTTTAAAAGGAAAACAGGTCTAAATATGCACGCACCTAACAAAAAAATTATGTCGCCCGCAGGCGGGCTGGGACACAAACAGGCAGGCGGCTTCGCCATTATAGCCTGCCAGTTTGCGCCCCATATTTAGGCGTTA
>Ga0213831_1000118_pt1 | contig 121002 bp, 92 predicted proteins | sample SWATP12_FD_163421 | JGI IMG/M metagenome (GOLD analysis project Ga0213831, IMG submission 163421) | Coastal seawater microbial communities from Marineland, Florida, United States - SWA TP1 #2 | ecosystem: Environmental > Aquatic > Marine > Coastal | place: USA: Florida | collected 2016-08-06 | reverse complement strand
CTTAGTCGGTTTACCCCAAGGAGTAACCGGGTGACGACCACCAGAAGTACGACCTTCACCACCACCGTGCGGGTGATCAACCGGGTTCATTACAACACCACGGACAGTCGGACGAACACCGCGCCAACGGCTTGCACCAGCTTTACCAAGCTTGCGAAGCATGTGCTCAGCGTTACCTACTTCACCTAAAGTCGCACGACAGTCAGCTAGAACTTTACGCATTTCGCCAGAGCGAAGACGTAGAGTTACATATTGACCTTCTTGCGCCAAGATTTGAACGTACGCGCCAGCAGAACGTGCCATTTGAGCACCTTTACCAGGCTTAAGCTCAACATTGTGCACAGTAGAACCTACAGGCATGTTACGCATAGGCATTGCGTTACCAGCTTTGATTGGTGCTTCAACACCAGACATGATCTGGTCGCCAGCTTTTAGACCTTTAGGAGCAATGATGTACTTACGCTCACCATCTTTATAAAGAACTAAAGCGATATTTGCGCTACGGTTAGGATCGTATTCTAAACGCTCAACTGTGGCTGGAATGCCATCTTTGTTACGTTTGAAGTCAACGATACGGTAGTGTTGCTTATGACCACCACCGATGTGACGTACTGTGATACGACCATTGTTGTTACGACCACCAGATTTAGATTTTTTCTCTAAAAGTGGAGCGTAAGGAGCGCCTTTATGTAAGTCAGGATTAACTACCTTAGTTACATGACGACGACCCGGAGAAGTTGGTTTACATTTTACTAAAGCCATTTTTTATTCTCCGATTACTCTGCCGCTGCTTCTTCAACGTCAAGGGTTTGGCCTTCTGCTAGAGTTACGTAAGCCTTTTTCCAATTCTTACGACGACCCATACGCATACCAGTGCGCTTAGCCTTACCTTTAACGTTAAGAGAGTTAACTTTCTTAACTTCAACTTCAAAAAGCTTTTCTACAGCTGCTTTGATTTCTTCTTTTGTAGCATCTACAGCAACTTTGAAAACTAACGCGTTGTTAGCTTCTTGTGCCAAAGTGGTCTTTTCAGAAACATGTGGAGCTAACAATACTTTTAACAAACGTTCTTCGCTTATCATGCTAGCATCTCCTCAATTTGTTTAACCGCACCAGCAGTTACCAATACTTTATCAAAAGCGATCAAGCTAACTGGGTCGATAGTTGCTGCGTCACGAACGTCAACTTTATATAAGTTACGTGCAGACAAGAACAAGTTCTCAGACACTTCTTCAGTTATGATTAATACGTCTTTTAAGCTCATTTCGTTTAATTTAGCAGCTAGTGCTTTAGTTTTTGGAGTTTCTAATTCGAAATTCTCAACAACTACGAAACGTTCTTGGCGAACAAGTTCAGAAAGGATGCTTTGAATCGCACCACGGTACATTTTCTTGTTCACTTTTTGTGAGTGATCTTGTGGTTTAGCAGCGAAAGTTACGCCGCCTGAACGCCAGATTGGAGAACGGATAGTACCAGCACGGGCACGACCTGTTCCTTTTTGACGCCATGGTTTCTTACCACCACCGCTAACTTCTGAGCGAGTTTTTTGAGCTTTAGAACCCTGACGAGCACCTGCAGCGTATGCAGTTACTACTTGGTGAACTAATGCTTCGTTGAACTCACGTCCGAAAGTAGCTTCTGAAACTTCAACAGCGCCGTTTGCGCCTGCAAAATCTAATTTCATCACTATTCTCCGGATTACGCTTTAACAGCAGGTTTAACGATGACGTTGCCGCCAATTGCACCTGGTACAGCGCCTTTAACTAGAAGTAAGTTACGCTCTGCGTCAACACGAACAACTTCAAGGTTTTGAGTTGTAGTGCGAACGTTACCCATTTGGCCGGCCATCTTCTTACCCTTGAATACACGACCTGGTGTTTGGTTTTGACCAATTGAACCAGGAGCACGGTGAGAGATTGAGTTACCGTGAGTAGCGTCTTGCATCGAGAAGTTATGACGCTTAACACCACCTTGGAAACCTTTACCTTTAGATGTGCCTGTAACGTCAACTAATTTAGTGTCGTTAAATACTTCTACAGTAATTTCATTACCAACTTCGATACCTTCGCCTTCAGATGCAGCTAAGCGGAATTCCCATAAACCACGACCAGCTTCAACACCTGCTTTCGCAAAGTGACCAGCTTCTGCCTTGTTTACTAAATTCGCTTTTTTATCGCCTGCAGTCACCTGTAATGCGCGGTAACCGTCGGTTTCTTCGTTACGGATCTGTGTAACACGGTTAGGTGTTGCTTCGATTACCGTAACAGGTACTGATACGCCATCTTCATTGAAGATACGAGTCATACCTACTTTACGTCCAACTAGACCTATAGTCATTTCGAAACTCCCGATTAACCCAGACTGATCTGAACATCTACACCAGCAGCTAGATCTAAACGCATAAGAGCATCAACAGTTTTTTCTGTTGGCTCAACGATGTCGATTAGACGCTTGTGCGTGCGAATTTCGTATTGATCACGTGCATCTTTGTTCACGTGTGGAGAGATCAATACAGTGAAGCGTTCTTTGCGAGTCGGTAGTGGGATTGGACCACGAACCTGCGCACCTGTACGCTTAGCCGTTTCTACGATTTCTTGTGTTGACGAATCGATTAATCGATGGTCGAACGCTTTCAATCGAATACGAATACGTTGACTGTTCATTTTATTCCTCAAAAAAGAGCATTTTAGAAAGAGCATAAAAAAACACGCATTACCTTTCACTATTTGAAAAATAAGCGTCGTTTCTTTATCTATTTATGGATTCCCTATCGGAACCCCTGTCATTTGGTTAATCAATTGTTAACCTTTCAAACCAATCAAAAGAGCATATTATTTATTGGTTTGCCCATTTATTTGTGCCTAGACACAATTTGGGAGTGCGCATTCTACAGAAGATGATTATTTTTGCAACAGTTTATTTCGTTGTTGGTTGATTTGGTTTTAGGACGCTTTGTCATATCTTTTGGGCTGCTTAGTCATTAATAGTCTTAACCACGACCCAATCTAGCTTTACATACGCTCTTTTGACGCCTATACCCAAACTGTCAGGGTTTACCGTTCTATTAAAGGGGGAAACTATGGACAGACAGATCAAACATTATATTGAGGAACTGAGCAATTCTCGTTTATCGCAAGATGCTCAAAAAACTCAAAACCGTCCTAAGCTTCATTCTGTAAACGCCCACATTCCACTCGATATGTATCATCAACTCGATGCAATAGCGACAGAATATCAGCTTGATGTGGTTGCGTTAACCAGTGATCTTTTAACTTTAGGTATCGCCGAAGCATTAGACGCGATGCCGAAAAAAGATCTCAAACATATGAAGGAGATTCAGTTATTGGCTGAACGAGACGCAAAAAACAGAGAAAGTGAGGTACTCAGTTTTGATGCCGGAGGTACATAAGGTCTAAACGTAAGAACGCGCCAAAACTTGAGTTTTGGCGCGCTTAACATTTTGGATAGGTTTAAAAGTCTTCTATCTCAAATTCGTATAATGGCTGAACACCACTCTCGATTTGTAATTTCAAACTTGCTACTTTTGGAAAAACTCGACTGAAAAAATAACGACCCGTTTTGATCTTCGATGCTTTGAACTCCGCGTTTTCATGGCTTTCAGCGGCAACCATCATTCTGGCCCACATATAACCATACATGACATAACCAAACATATGCAGGTAATCCACGGCCGCAGCACCTAGTTCATTTACATCTTCATTGGCTCTGACCAGTACCATTTCAGTCACAGAACTTAGATTACGAACAGCCTCACCTAACGTTACTAGTTCAGGTAACGCTTCGTTATTTGCGGCAATAAAGTCATTAATTTCTGAAAATAGGTGTTGAGCTGTTTGACCTTTGCTTGCAGCCACCTTACGCCCGATTAAATCCATCGCCTGGATACCGTTTGTCCCTTCGTAAATCTGAGTAATACGGGTATCACGAACCAATTGCTCCTGGCCCCATTCTCTCACATAACCATGACCGCCAAATACTTGTTGCCCTGTTATGCAAGTTTCAAGCGCTGTGTCAGTCAAGAAGGCCTTAGCGATTGGTGTTAACAATTGAGCTCTTGCATCAGCCAATTTTTGCTGTTCTGGTACAGTAGTGTATTTAGCTTCATCCAGTTGTGTGGAAACATAGGTCGCAAAAGCTCTGCCAGCCTCATTCATGGCTTTCATGTTCAATAACATACGGCGTACATCGGCGTGAACGATAATTGGATCGGTTGCACCTTCATGCATTCTAGGACTGCCTTTGCCCTGACCGCGATCTAAAGCATAAGCCAAAGCATTTTGGTAAGAACGTTCCGCTGCGCCTAATCCCTGCAAGCCAACAAAGAGTCGTTCGTAGTTCATCATGGTGAACATGCATGTTAACCCTTTGTTAACTTCTCCCACCAAATAACCTTTTGCACCGTCAAAATTCATGACACACGTTGAACTACCGTGAATACCCATTTTGTGTTCAATGGAGCCGCAACTCACCGCGTTTTTCTCTCCCAATGAGCCATCTGCGTTCACATGGATTTTGGGAACGATGAATAAAGAAATACCGCGAGACCCTTCCGGGGCACCCGGTAACTTAGCCAATACAAGGTGAATAATGTTTTCCGATAAGTCCTGCTCGCCACCTGTAATAAAGATCTTACTGCCAGAAATTTCGTAACTGCCGTCGCTCTGAGGCACTGCTTTTGTCTTTATCAAACCCAAGTCGGTTCCTGCATGTGCTTCGGTCAAGCACATACTGCCCGCCCATACACCGCTGTATAAATTTGGAAGATAAGTTTGTTTCAGTTCTTCGTCAGCATGGGCGCGAATGGCTAAACAGGCGCCAGAAGTTAGTCCTGGGTATAAAGCGAAAGCCAGGTCAGCACTACACATCATTTCTTCGTGCATGCCCGCCAACGACTTAGGCATGCCCATGCCGCCGTACTCGGGATCTCCAGCTAGACCGATCCAGCCTCCTTCCGCTACCACATTAAAAGCTTCTTTATAACTATCCGGGGTTGTGACCACCCCTTCATTCCAGGAAACCCCCGTTTCGTCCGCTTCACGGCTGAAAGGCGCGATAGCCTGCTCGGTAACTTTGGCGCTCTCTTCCAATATAGCTTTTGCCGTTTCAGGCTCAATGGCTTCGCTTAGAACTTCATTTTGAGCCCAAAAGTCCTGGGCCTTAAAAACATCAAATAAAAGAAAGCTCATATCCGTGATGGGGGCTTTATATTGACTCATGGGTTTTCCTCAAATCTTCACCAACTGGTCGGACATCCTACTCCAATACAAAATTAAAACAAACGTTTGAATTAAAATTTTTAGGTTTTTCCTGTTTTGTTTACGTTTTAAGAATAGTCATTGGTCTTTGTTTTTGAGAAATTAACGAGCTTTCAGAAACGTTTTAAAAATGGCCTAAATCTCTCTATTGTTTTAAAATTCACGTTCGAAGATTAATGAAAGTCTCGAGAAGCCACCTCCAAATTTGCAAACTTATCGGTGAGATCAATTAACTTGCCTGCGATTACATGTGTCACTTGCTGTTCCTTTTCTAAAATCCCCTTCACCATCAATACTTTTGAGGTTAAAAAACTCTGCTTTTGCGCTCTAGCCGTTGCCACCCAAACCACCACATTAGTATTGCCTGTATCATCTTCCAATGTGACAAAGGTTACTCCAGATGCCGTGCCCGGACTTTGCCTCCCCGTTACTATTCCCACAACAGTAACGGGAGTCTTATGTTTCACATGGATAAGTTCACTCGCTGGCGTATAACGTCCAACTTGCCCCGCCTCTCGTAATAAGCTAATAGGGTGCTGACTTAGACTTATCCCTGTTGAGGCATAATCTTCAATCAAGTTTTCATAAGCACTCGGATGCACAGAATAATTCTTTTCAGGCTCTGCAACATCTGCAAACAGAGGCAGTTCATGCTCTGTATCCATCATGGCCCAACGACTTTGATAACGATCGCCCGCTATGGCTTTCAAACAGTCCGAACTGGCTAATGCCTGTAATTCATTGCTGGATATGTGTAACTGTTTTAGTTGCGATACATGAGAAAAGGCTTGTTGTTGACGAAACGCTAATAATTTATCAACGGTTACTTGCCGCAATCCTTTAACCACACGAAAGCCTAACCTTAAACCCGCTTTTTGGTTTATGTACTCTAATTTGTGGTCCCAGTCCGACTGATTAATACATACTGGCTTAATAATAACTTGGTGTCGCTGCGCGTCTTGAATGAGCTGAGAAGCCGAATAAAACCCCATAGGCAAGCTGTTTAATAAACCACAATAAAACGCCTCTGGATAATAATGTTTCAACCAAGCCGAGACATAAGCCAAGACCGCAAAACTTGCAGAGTGTGACTCCGGAAAACCGTATTCACCAAAGCCACAAATCTGTTGATATATACGCTCTGCAAATTCCTTGTCGTACCCACGGGATAACATGCCATCAGTGAGCTTTTTCTGAAACTTGGTTAACTCACCCGTTTTTTTCCATCTTGCCATGGCTCGACGCAATTGATCCGCCTCGCCGCCACTAAACCCCGCAGCCACCATGGCCAGTTTGATCACCTGCTCCTGAAAAATAGGTACGCCCATAGTGCGGCTTAATACTTCCTTTACCGCTTCTGATGGATAAGTGATATCTTCAACACCCATCCGGCGCTTTAAATAAGGGTGAACCATCCCGCCTTGTATAGGACCCGGCCTTACAATGGCGATTTGAATAACCAAATCATAATAATTTGCAGGTTTGAGTCTGGGCAACATACTCATCTGCGCTCTGGATTCAATCTGGAAGACCCCCACCGTATCCGCCTGCTGAATTTGCCTATAAACCTTAGGGTCATCCCCCATTTTAGTGATGTCGGCGATCGTCAATGACCGTTGATAATGTGTTTGTATTAAAGCAAAACTTTTACGAATGGCGGTTAACATACCAAGCGCTAACACATCCACCTTTAATAACTCCAGCGTTTCCAAATCGTCCTTATCCCACTGGATCACGGTTCGACCTTCCATCGCTGCATTCTCGACTGGCACCAACTCATACAAAGGGCCAGAAGAAATAATAAACCCTCCAACATGCTGGGACAGGTGGCGAGGAAAACCGCGTATTTGATCCACCAATTGAATGAACTGTTGGGCCTTTAACGAATTAGGATCTAAGCCAAGTTCCACCACCTGCTCTTTCCAACCTTGCTTGCCGTCCCGTCGGTTGATGTTTTTTATAAAAAACTCCAACTGCACTTCATTAAAACCTAACGCCTTACCGACTTCCCTGATGGCACTTTTTAGTCGATAACTCACTACCGTAGCGGCAATCGCCGCATGATTGCGACCGTACTTTTGGTAAATATACTGAAAGACTTCTTCTCGGCGCTGATGTTCAAAATCCACATCAATATCGGGTGGTTCGTTACGTTCTTTGGAAATGAAACGTTCAAATAAAACATTAATTTGTGATGGGTCGACCGCGGTTATTTCCAGGCAATAACACACCACGGAATTGGCGGCTGATCCTCGCCCCTGATATAAAATCTGTTGGGACTTGGCAAACTGTACAATGTCATAAATGGTAATAAAAAAATGCTCATAACCCATTTCCGCTATCAAGCTGAGCTCTTTTTCTATCAGAGCTTCCACTTTATCTGGAACTCCATCACGAAAACGATTGACCTTACCGACTTCCACCAGCTCACGCAGATACTGGCTTGGCGTTTTGCCTTCTGGGATGAGCTCGGAAGGATATTCGTACTTCAACTCTCCTAAATCAAATTGACAACGCTGTGCGATTAACAAGGTTTCAAATAACCAGGACTCCGGATACAACTTCAATAACTTAGGCAAAGGACGTAAACAACGCTCAGCGTTGGAAATCACTTGCCTGCCAAGTTTATCAACTGAAGTCCCTAAACGAGTCGCAGATAACACATGTTGTAATGGCAAACGCTCCGGGTTGTGCATCAACACTTGCCCACAGGCAACAATGGGTAGGAGCAGGCTATCCGCGGTCTGCTGGTATTGCTGAACATAATGGTGCTCACCTTCGGTTAATTGCCGGGTTAAAGCCAACCACAAACGTTGTTTTATGTGTTTGTTTAAACCGATTAACCATCGCCCCCAATGTTCATCCGTTTCTCGTTCACCAGAAGCATGCCATAACACCAAACAATGTTTGAGTGATTTCAAGTCCCATTCAGAGAGCTCATATTCGCCCTTATCACAGCGCCTTCGACTGTTGGTGATCACTCGGCATAACTCCGCATAAGCCTGCCGATTTGGGCATAACAAGGTAAGTTTTAAAGTTTGCTGAAATACGAAATAGGACCCCACAATCAGTTTAATGGGCAAGTCGTCTTGTTTTATCTGGCTATACGCTCGAACGACTCCCGCCACCGAACACTCGTCCGTAATGGCAATGGCGTTATATTTCAATAACGTCGCCTGCAATACCAACTCTTCCGGATGTGACGCACCAGATAAAAATGAAAAATTGCTAAAACAAGATAATTCCGCGTAGCTCATGTCTCTGTGCCTTAAGTCTATTTTTGCTTAAGCAAAATAACCTTGCAAGAACCATTGTTTTTGCGGCGTTCGATACACCCAACATAACCGGCCACTTCTTTCACGAGCGACAAAGTAATCTCGGTGCATATTATATTGATGCCACCAACTGGTTTGTAATCGCTCTGGCCCGTGTAACAAGGTCACTGCCTGAGATAATGGTTTGGCGACGGCCAACATCAAACTGGGTCTGTGCCGCAAGATGCAAGAAGGTGAAACTTCCGCTTTAGTGTCTAACCCAGCTTCCACTAACTGACTAACGAGCTGCGGATGTTGTGCCTGTTGAAACTGCATGGAAAACACCTTGTCCTGCCCAACTTTAGCCTGCAGTAACGCCACCAGCTCATCCTCTGCCATCGTTTCTGTTTTATTTTGAAACAGCTGTCCATTCGGAGCGCTCATGGGGCGTAAGTTTTTGGCCACCATTCGTACCGCAACAACAGGTTCAGACAAAGTCACCGATTCCAACCTTAACTGGATCAGTAACAGCCATTTTTCTGATTTATATTCTCCCCCTGCCGCATTGACTTCCACAGTCAAAAACTCCTGATATCGATACATCAATAACAGAGTCAGCTGTTGAGTAACCAGGTTCCTAAGTTTTAGGTATTGCTGTAACTGAGACAACAAACGTTTTATTGGCTGATGTAAAACCTGAGTTGAGACAATCTCATACATGAGCTCTATATCTGCACTGAACTGTCTCGGCGGCAAATAAAAACAAAGACCGTGTTTAAACTCTCCTTTTAACTTGCCAATATAATTAATCAGCTGAATATCAAAACGTTTTGCCAGTTCTTTTGCAGGGACCGCAATAAGCTGTTTAAGCTGTTTAATGCCAACACGTTTTAAATGCTCGATGGCCTTATTTTCCAAGCCAACTTGCTCGACCCTCAAATTTTCCAAAGCTTGTGACATCACTTCAGATTTGTCTGTGACCTGATCAAAACAACTGTTGGCCAGCACTTTTGCCATTAAAGGACTAATACCTGTGGCAAAGTGATAACGAAACCCCAATTCAGCCAACGTTTGTTTCAGACTACTCCAATACCCTTCCAGCCCTCCATGTAAACGCAACATGGTATCGATGCGCAAAAATAGTCCATGAGGAGAAGACAGAACAATATCGGCCGTAAAACGATACAACAGCTGAGCGATTTCCTTTATTTTCTGCAACTCGAATTCAGGTTTATATTCCAGTACTGACACCTGCCGATACAGACTCACCGCCATGGCAAGCCCCATTTCTGGCCTAATCCCCACATCCAGCGCAACTTGATCGCATTGCACGACTTGATGATGTTTCGATTCAACCAAGATAACGGCTTGTTTATCTTGTTCATCATTCGTCTCCGGCCCATTAGGCATGGTGTTTTGTGATACGCCCAAGCTATCAGACGATGCGTGTAATGCGTCTAATTGCAGGGCATAAAAATCGAGATACAACCACAACATGGTGTTAATGCTTTAACAACTAATGAGTGGCAGACTGAGGGAATGGCAGTACGTTATTCTGCTTCTCGACTGGCACTTCGGTTAAGTCTGGCCATTGTTGGTGCATGGCTATGATCAACTCTTCACTGGCACGACCGCCACGTTGTTTATCAATTCGGACCTGAATGCCTAATGTATTCGCCTGGCAAGTCAAACTCAAAGTCGCGGGGATAGAAAAGCCTTGCTGTTTGGCCTGAGGACGATATAGCAACAAACTGCTTTCTCCCTGCTCCGACGCCAATAACAAACGCCTGGCCTGAGTTACGGATATAGCCTTTTGCCATAACAACACGGCACTGCAACACCCACTTCTTAAACACTGTTCCGCCGCCCATAAAGCCTCTTCTGGCTGGTACAGGTTTAAAATCAAAACTCGGTCGAGTTCAATACTGTTTTTTAATAAAAACTCCGCATTTATTAAATTTGGTGGAGCAATGAACACCACTAAACCCTGACTCTGCTTTTGCACCAGGTAAGGCAGTAACAGGCGTATCTCACCTATGCCAGTTGGTGTTTTTATTTCAAACAAACCCTGCGGTGGTAAGCCCCCCGCTAACGCCTGATCAAACACCTCAAAACCAGTACGAATACGGCCCGCTAGCTGGTCATTTTTCTGACCGTACCATAACAAGCCTTGATTTTGATATTTTGTGAGTTCCAACATAACGCGCACCAAACACTGTACATAAATACAGTATAAGTATTAATACGAATTATGCCAATACTCAGATTGGGATTTTTGCTTAAGCAAAGAGCACTTGCTCGGGAGGCATTTGAAAGGTAAAGAAAAACCGGAGCTAAATTAAATATAACTCCGGCTTTCAATAAAAAGAGACTTAGTTAGCGGTCAACTCCTTCCATAACCGCTGAGACTCAGGGTCACCATTTTTAGATTTAATGTATAAGTTCAACATCTTAAGTTCATGACACTGATACTTATCAGACGGATCCGCAGGCACTTCAATTAATGTCAGTCCTGAGTTTTCAGACACCGCTTGCATCATAGTTTGAGTAAATTCTCCTACGGATTTACAAAGCACACCTTTACCGCCGTAGGCTTTGATCAAAGTAAGCGCATCGAACTCTGGCGTCGAGCAATGATAGATATCCTGTTCCCCAGATTTACCTAAATGATAAATGTCATTCCGCATATAAATAATGATCAGTGGTAACGACTCACGCTGAAAATGAATCAATTCGTTTAACTGAAAGTTAAAACCACCATCACCCGTAATAACCACGGCAACATCAGACAAGTCGTTCTGTTTGATCGTTTTACACACCGCTCTGGCGTAAGGCAAACTAGTGCCCATTGCTGCATACCAAGGGTTAGTTAACCAACTACGCCCCAACCCAGACGCTCTCGTTGTTAAACTATAAGATGCAAAATAAGAATTACCCACTTCAGGTAAGTAAACAAACGGCTTTTCTTCATTATGCTGAATGTGATTAAGTACATTGGTCAGATTATGAAAGTCCAGTTTTTCATCCATCACCATAGGCACCATTTCTTTTACTGGCAATACCAAGTCAAATACTGGAATCTCCGACTTTAATAGGTGCTCAAAAATATTCAGAACGCCTTGCTGGTTCTGTACCGTGCCTTTCACAACCGTCTTGTTATCAAAACTTTCGATGGCATGTGTGCCAGTATTAAATGCCGAATTGGTATCCTGCTGATGAATGCTGGTATCGACTTCCAATACATAATCCACTTCCTGTTCAACAAACTGACGAGTCCGCATATCACTCATTACTCCGTTGTAACAACCGACAAACAGAGGATCGAACTCATCAAAAATACCTTTTGCCAACCAGGTTGTTGCATAAGGAATCGCATGTTTATTACAGAACGTCATCAATTGCTGGCAAAGCACCTTATTCAACTTCACCCCTTCACCAATAAACAGCAAAGGCGTTTTCGCTTCGTTTAGTTTTGTCGTGATTTGCTCAGCAATGAGCTCTGCGCCTTTTAAGATAAAGTTCTCGCGGCTAACGTGAGAAATAGAAGGAGGCAACTGAATCGCTTGAGTCGGGGCAAAAACGATGTCCCTTGGCACTTCAATGAACACAGGCTGTTTATTTAAATAGGCCTCACACACCAGTTGGAAAAAACGCTCACCTGCCATATTCGGCTGACGTTCAGAACGTGCCCCTTGCAAACGCTCTGCCTTCATACCAAGTGCACGAAACGCGTTTAACGCACAATCATATTCCGCAGTCCAGGCCGATGAGGAAGCCACCGTATGGTGAATCGTATGATCAGCGATTTCGGACTCGCCCGGCGCTCCAGAAATAAACACGACTGGCAACTTCTCCGTCACAGCTAATGCCGCGGCACTCGTGCAAGGTAAGCTCCCCACCGTATAAGTGGTTAACGCCACGCCCAAGCCTGTAGCTTCTGCCTGCCCGCAGGCGCTAAACCCAGCATGCATTTCGTTGCTTGAAGGGGATAAAGATAAAGAAGGACTAAGTGCATTAATTAAGTTAGCAGCAAAATCACCACCAACCCCATAAATGTTCTGTCCACCAAAGAAACGCAGAACTTCAGATAACACCTCACCAACGGTCGGTAAGGTATTAGCGTATTGTTCACCAAAATTTTCAGCAAACTTATGTTTAGAAAGGGTCATATTATTCTCCACAGCAAAAAACCAGGACACAAATGCCCACGGCCTTATTTGCTGTAAATAATAATGTGCCTTTTGTCTTCGACATTGAAGCAGATCAATTTATGACCGCAGAAAATCAAACCACACCAACTATTAATAGGTAGTCCCTACCCATTAAGTACTAGTCTCACGCTTGTTTTTCTTCCTGTTCAGATTCACGACCAATTTGCTGCAGTTGTTTTTTCTGAGTTTTGTCAATTTTATGAATATGTTGAATAAAACACTTCACCGGAATGTCGGCTGGCACAGTGATGTAATCAAAATTCGCCATCAAGGTGCTGCCTTTGTATGACACCCCTATGGCTTGAGCAAAATCCAAATCGTAACAAGGACGAGTAAGAGTGATCAGGTAAGGTTCGTTAAATCGACGATATAAAATCAAGTGCTGCTTACCTAAACTACTCCATTGATCAAACTTAAACGACCGAATTCGGTCCACCTCTTCCAGTTGGTGTTTTTCAATGAACTGATTGTAAGCCTCAATTTTCTGTTTTGAACTCATTGAGTTTGTGGCACAGGCCTGCAATAAAAAGCTAAGCATCACCACGAAAAAGATACGTGTCATATTTTGCCCCTCACCCAATTAGAGCGTGTTGGTCTATCTAAAAGTATAAACAATGCACCAGATAAGATTGTTAATAAATGTTATCCGATAAGAAAAATCGGAGTACAGCATATATTATTCAAAGTTAACCTTTCTAACTAAAATACGAACTGTTACCATCCCGCCAAATTTATTCTAGTCTTATTTCAGGTGCCTACATTGTAGGGTAAACGGGAAGACTGGTGGAAATCCAGCGCTGCCCCCGCAACGGTCATTTTTCATTGTTGAACAAAGAAATGAAAATAAGCCCGATACCGACCTGTAATAGATAACCGATTTGCGGTGGGCGAATTCGGCATCAGCGTGCGTTTATTCAAATGCACGTCTATGCCTTTGTTCGTCTCATTTTTGAGATGTCATGTTACGTATTTTTTTGTTAACTCTGTTTATATTCCATGCTAGTTTTGTTGGTGCAGACACAAGTGAGCCCGCAAAACCAAACGACATGGAACATGTCGTGGTTGAACACAATGACATCTTACCTTCACTCAATAAACAAATAATAAACAGGGATGCCATCGCCGCAAGTGCTTCTTCACTCTCTGAGATTTTAGCCAGTTTATCCGCAGTACAGGTTCGAAGAATTGGCGGCTTGGGTAATCCAACTTCCGTTTCCATTCGCGGCTCTACACATCAACAAGTCAACGTAAGAATTGACGGCCAACTCATCAACTCCAGCCAATATGGCGGCTTCGACCTGGATCAGATCCCCTTAGCTTTAGTGGAGTCTATCGAAGTCAGTCAATTTCAAACCGGAGAAACGGGTCCAACGCCTATTGGTGGAGAAATTCGCATTAATACATTTAAAGCCGAAGGCAATCACACAAGCGCAGCCGCTAATTTCGGCTCTTGGGGCCATAGGGAGCTAAACGCCAAACACTCTTGGACATACCAACAACATCAGTTAGTTGCCAGTCTTAATCAATTAAACACGAATAACGATTACACCTATTTAGTGCCACAGAGTTTTGCCAACCCGCAACTATCCGCAACGGAACCGCTTAGAAACAACGCTTTCTCAAAAACATCTTTGTTCATTGCCAATGAGATAGAACGCCTCAACTCTACGACTCGAATGAACATTCAATTTAACAAACAGAATAAAGAACAACCGAATTATCAGAATAACTCTCCCGAGAATACCTCGAATCTAAAAAATCAAAATCTTAGAATTGGTTTAGAACAAGTCTGGCATTCTGGAGCTTCGCCACACCCTCTCTCATTTGAGGCCTACTGGTTTGATAAAAAAGAAAAATACTCCGAGCGTCCAACCGAAAATCGATACGACACTTACGATTACGACAACCATCAGTTTTATATGCAGTTTAAACGTCCGGTTAACATCCAAACGGCAGTTTTGACCCCTTATGCAAATCTTAATCACCAAACATTTGCGTCTTCAACCTGGCTCAGGCAACAACGTCCAGACTGCAATGGCATTCAAAGCTGTGATATTAAAGCACAACAAATACAAATGAACCTGGGAGCACGTTTTGACGGCCAATTGAATTTCCAGCCTATTCAGTATTCAGTGCTGTACAATCATTTGTTTGCACAAAATGAAAATACCCCCCGCTTTCAACCCGACAGCACAACATATACAGATGACTTTGATTACGCGTCTTTCGAAGGTGACCTTAATTACATCCTGGATAAACAACGTTATTCATTACACCTTGCTCAGGGCATACGACCACCTACCCTAAGCGAACTTTTTGGTGACCAAGGGTTATTCAAAGGCAATGAAAATCTGGAAGCAGAAAAAGCCCACTCCATAACATTTAATGCACTCTGGTTGTGGCAAAACCTCTATTTGCAAAACACCCTTTATTACCAAGATATCGACAACACCATAGTCGCCATTTTTAACTCTAGTGGCATAGGTAGTTATACTAACGTGGCTTCCTCTTATTCCTGGGGCTGGTCCGGACAAATGGACTACAAATTAAGTCCAAAACTGTCGTTTTCTGCCAACATAGACTTAATTGACTCAACCACCAGATCAAGGTTTGTCGCTTTTGATAATAAGAAGCTCCCCGGTATCTACCACCAGCAATTTCAACTGCGAGCCAACTACCAATTGACTCCAGAATGGCAAGTCAGTTTCATAACCAAACAACAACGAGAATTGTATTTTGATCGCGCGAACAAAATATCAAATCGTACTAATTTCAACACCAACAGAAATACCACCCGTTTATCACTCTCCTGGCAGCAAAACAACTACGTCGCGAGTATTGTCGTTAACAATCTGTTCGACCAAGCTCATTACGACTTAGCAAATCGCCCCGCACCAGGCCGTAACATTCAATTTAAAATCACCGTTAAGGAGTTCTAATGAAACAGCAACTTAAACTAAGTCTGTTAGCGCTATTTGCTATCAGTTTTGTCACCGCTTGTAATGACAGTGACGACGATAAAAAAGAAGAAACACAACAAGAGCAAGTGCAACAGGAACAACAAGAGCAACAGGAAGAAGTTGTTGAAAAGAAACCAGTTAAGGCTTTTGTTCAAACAGTTGCCCCAGACTATACCTCGTCAGAAGTCGTTCATGTCAGTTACGACGACAAACAAGTGACATCTGGTTACTTCATCAAAGATGCCTCTGATTACAGCCTGGTTTCATATAAGGATGCGGTATATCACTTAGGTCGTTACAGCCTGGATACCATTGATAAATACATGACGGAAACGACAGATGCGGCCGTATGGTCTTATTCAACTCAAGACAGTGAAGACTCAACATCGAGAAACCTGTATACCATGGCGTTTGCGAATGAAGAAAAAGCGTATGTTGTTCGTTACGGCTCACCCAAAGTTTGGATCGTGAACCCTCAAGCGACACAAGCAGAAAACTTCAAAATGGGCGAACTTGACCTATCAGCTTATGGCTCTGAACATTCAGAAAGCACACCACGAGCCGCAGACGCCATCGTTACTGACGGCAAGTTGTATATCGTCATGCAGCGCCTTGATGACAGCTGGGTAGCGAACACCGCTTACGTTGCTGTATTTGATACCACTACTGATGCAGAAATTGAAACCAATGCATCAAGCGACGACGAAGTGATGGGTATTCCTCTAGCAGGCAAAAATCCAAGAGAAAATAGCTTGTTTGTTTTTGAAAACGAAGTATTCGTGAGCTCATACTCACAAGGCAATTTGGATAACAGCAAAATAGAAGCCATCAACACAAATGACTTCTCTAAACGCAATGTAATTACCGCCAGCGATATCGCAGATAACACCACGGGCCAAATTCAACACACGGTAGTTGAGTCAGCCACTAAAGGCTACTTTGTGGCAACTCGCGTGGTGCAATCATACCCGGATCCTTACATGGAAGCATCGACACTTTATCAGTTCAACCCAACAACGGGAGAAATCACAACGGCAAACGTTGCTAACACGGGTGAAGAGGACATCAATTTCATCAGCTACGATTCAGAAGGTCGTTTATGGATGAGCGTTGGCTCTGATTCCACTCCAGGAATCGATGTATTAGATACGAGCTCTAACGAGCTTAGCACAGAGCGATTACTGACAGAATTAACCCCTTCTGCAATCAGTTTCATTCAGGATTAATTATTCTTGTTAAAGAAGGGGCTCTTCAAGCTGTCTCTTGATCACAAGTCAGACTCAAGAGACTTAGCCAATTCATAGCCTTCAAGGATGGTTTGTAATTTGAGCCATCCTTGCCATGTTGTAATATTCGTGTTGCGCTATAAAACGCCTTTTAGCACAATGGTAATAATCAAATATCAGACTCAATTAAACTCATAAGTCACATCTATTAGTTCCAGTACAACTGGAGCAACAACATACCTTCTATCCACGTAACCTATCTAGTTTTACACACATATCATTCAAGCCAATCAACATACGACGGCTAAATCTATGTATTAAATCCGCATTTACAGTCATGAATCGTTCATTTTTAACTGCTGGGATAATGGGCCACTTTTTCCAATTGATTTTTGGCTGAGGCTTGTCGGCCTTTTCATCCGGCATAATGATCACATCAGGTTTCGCCACCAACACGTTTTCCATGCCAATTTGCGGATAATCCGTCAAATTATCTGCAAACACGTTATTTGCTCCACATGTCGTTAATAATTGATGGATCCAAGTGTTTTTGTTCACTGTCATCAAGGGCTCTGACCAGAGTTGGTAAAATGCCGCTATTGAAGGTTTATTTTTGTACTCCTGCTGAATGTTCAACAAGTCACTTTCAAACTTTTTCGCAACTAACTCAGCGCTTTTCTCTAACCCGGTTAACCGACCAAATAATCGTAGTTCATCCGCAACCCCGTCGATATCTTTCGGGTCACTGAATGCCAATGGCAAGCCTAGAGATTGTAAACGTTCTATATCTTCAGCCTTGTTGCCTGTTTTCCAGACAATAATGAGGTCTGGCTCTAGAGCAAGTACCTTTTCAATTTGAACACCGTAATAACCACCAATGCGTGGAATATCCAAAGCTTGTTCTGGGAAGTCAGCGTAATCGACGGTTCCGACGATTCGCTCACCAGCTCCAATGTCATATAAGGACTCCACAATATGTGGTGCCAACGCGATGATACGCTGAGCTGGAATTGATTGTTGGGCGGAAAAGACGTTACTTGCGCCAAATAACAACAAGAATATAAAAACGTTTTTTATCACTATTTTTCCTACTTATTCATTCTGATCTTTCTGCACTAGATTCCCATTTTTATGGGAATGACGCCAACACGGATGTTGGTGTGTCCCCAGTCAAGCTGAGGATGACGCGCGATGTCATGGATGACAAGGAGCGACCGCCCCCAACGTCATCCTCGCGAAGGCGGGGATCCATGTACCTACCTTCACTAGATTCCCATTTTCATGGGAATGACGGTTGGCAACCGTCCCCCTAATAATCAAAACCGACTTGTGCCTTCACGCCTGCATCAAACGCATGTTTTACATTACGTACTTCACTTACCGTATCCGCCAATTCCGTCAATTCTCTATGAGCTCCACGGCCGGTTAATATGACACATTGTTTTTCTGGGCGATTCTTTATGGCTTCCAATACATCCTGTAAGTCGACATAATCGTAGTTCGTCATGTACGTCAACTCATCTAACAAAACCAAATCTATGTTCTCATCCGCCAAATACTCTTTTGCTACTTTCCAGGTTTTTTGCGCCGCGGCCGTATCTGATTCACGATTTTGCGTTTCCCAAGTGAAGCCAGTATCCATATAGGTAAAAGGTACCCCTAACTTTTGCAGTAAGTTGCGTTCGCCACATTCCCAGCCTCCTTTTATAAACTGCACCACCGCCGCTTTTTTATCATGTCCAACACAACGGGCAACCGTTCCAAACCCAGATGTAGACTTACCTTTGCCATTGCCTGTGATCACTTGAAACACACCTTTTTCAATTTGCGCGGCCGCTATTTTTGCATCAACTTGCTCCTTGATCTTCTTCTGGCGCGCTTGGTGTTTTTGTTCTTTGTCTAACTTCTTTTGCTCTTCACTCATAATTCTATTTCCAAAATGTTCTTAATTTTGTTGATATCCAAATGTTGTCGACATACATCTGCTAATTGATTCAGTTGTTGCTCTCTATGACTGTTTATATCTAACTGCTGGGTTAGTTGCATATCGGGGGCGACCCATTCCAGTAAGCCCTTTGTTAATTCTGCTGAATCAAACAAACCATGCACATAAGTTCCCATGATCAAACCATCTTCCGACACAAAGCCATCTGCCCTAGAGCTATCACCTTCTTTTAAATCAAAGGCAGAGTGTTTTAATGCGCGGCCTTCGCTGATACCGCAGTGAATTTCATATCCACTCACTTCACAGTCTGCAAACCTAGCCTTGCCAGTTACTTGTTTGAGTTGCTTTTCACTGGTAAGCCGAGTGGAAAAGTCGGCAAAAGCAAGACCTGTCATTTGGGGATTGGTTGATTCAATGCCTTCAGGGTCAGTCAATTGCTCACCCAACATCTGAAAACCACCACAAATGCCCAATAACTTTCCGCCATAACGGACATGCCTTTGTAATTTGATCAACCAGTTGTTTTCTTTTAGGTGAGATAAATCTGTCATCACACTTTTACTACCAGGCAAAATGACCAAATCACATGGTGGTAAATCATCAAAAATACGTACGTATATAAGGTCAATTTCAGGATGTAATCTCAGGGAGTCAAAGTCGGTGTGATTACTGATATGCGGCAAGACCACAACAGCAATCGTTATTTTCACCTTGGTTGTGACATTTTTAACGTTTATTGCATCTTCCGCATCCAAAGCCAAATCATGCAAATACGGCAACACACCCAATACTGGTTTGCCCGTTTTATCTTCTAACCAATCCAGCCCACCTTGCAACAAGGCGATATCCCCGCGAAAACGGTTGATAACAAACCCTTTTACGCGTTTTTGCTCTGACTCAGATAACAGTGCCAAAGTACCAACGAGATGCGCAAACACGCCTCCTTTGTCGATATCCGCGATAATGATCACCGGGCAATCCACGGCTTCTGCGTAACCCATATTGGCGATGTCATTTTCTCTTAAGTTGATCTCCGCCGGACTGCCCGCACCTTCCACAAACATGACATCAAATTCTGAAGTGAGCCTGTTATGAGAGGCTAATACAGCATCTAACGCGACTTTTTTGTAATCATGATACGAATCCGCTTCCATGTTAGAGAGTGCCTTACCATGCACAATGACCTGAGCGCCTGTGTCTGAATTCGGTTTTAACAGAATAGGATTAAAATCGACCCGGGGTGGCACCCTTGCTGCCACCGCCTGCAAAGCCTGAGCACGACCAATTTCACCACCATCTTCGGTAACAGCGCTATTTAGCGCCATATTTTGCGGTTTAAACGGTGCCACCTGTAGCCCCAAATCAGAAAATACCCGACATAAGCCAGCCACTAACGTGCTTTTTCCTGCATCGGATGTAGTGCCTTGCACCATTAAAACGCTCATGGTTTAACCTCAGAGTTTGCGATGGATTTTAATGTGACTGATAACCCTGCCATAACAAACTCGACTCTATCCGCAACCTGCGTAATATCTTGATGTAACCAGCCTGACTCATCTACAAACTGCCTGGACAATTCCCCCATGGGCACTATGCCATGACCCACTTCATTGCTAACTAAGATCACCACAGCCCCTTGTTCTTTCGCAAAGTGCAGTGAATCCAATAATGCGTTTTTTCTATCACTCCAGGATGTTGTTTGCTCAGAGCATAAATAGTTATTTACCCAAAGCGTCAAGCAATCAACAAGAATACATATGTCCCGTTTTGCAATTTCACGAATCGTTTCGGGTAGAAAAAATGGTTGTTCCAGAGTCGTCCAATGCTCAGGCCTCTGCATTTGGTGGTGAGCAATCCGACTAGACATTTCCGGATCATTCGCTTCTGCCGTTGCTATGTAATAAACGGGCAATTTTGAAGATTGTGCTATTGATTCTGCTAATCGGCTCTTTCCGGAACGGGCTCCGCCTAATACAAAATACAAACGTTCCGTATTCATGTTAAGCCTCCAAGCAATCCTATAACCAACAAATAACACACTATTTCAAAGACTTGTTGTGCAGCACCGAGTACGTCTCCGGTATATCCCTGTATTTGTTGTTTCGTAAAACGGATGAAAGCAAAACGAACAAGAGCAAGGACTAAAAATATTAGAACAGCATCGAATAACGACAACGATAAACCGAGTGTTATAAAAAGAAATGAAACACCAGCTGAAAGAAACAATAAAACAACACTGTCATCTTCCAGACTTTTTGCCACGGGCTTCGTTTTTGTTTCCCCTTCCGATTGCACGTAAGGCATGGATGGGATCAAACTCACCGCAAGAATTCGGCTTAACATATGAGCGACAACTAAACTGAAAACCACAAGTTGCATGCTTTGTTGCGCAATCAGCAATAGTGCCTGAAAGCGAATTAACAGCGATATTACAAGTGCGGTTGCGCCATACGTGCCCACACGGCTGTCTTTCATGATTGACAATTTTTGCTGTTGCAGCCAGCCGCCACCAAATCCATCGGCGGTGTCCGCCAAACCATCCTCATGGAATGCACCGGTTAACATCAAACTAAATGCCATTGTTAACAAGACTGAAAGTTCTAACGGCAAGACAAAAGAGAACCCCCATAACACCAACGCCATCAAACTGGCAATTAACGCGCCCACTAGTGCGAAATATCCGGTAATGCGATTCATCATCTCATCGTCAACGGTTTGTTTAATTTGCACAGGAATGCGCGTCAAAAACACCACCGCCAACTTAAACAATAATAGATGCTGGGCCCAACGAGGATTGCCTTCCATATCAGTTAACCACATCCTCAACATCGGCCTGTTCAAAACTTGCCATGTCATTGTAAAACGCCAGAGATGACTGAATAATGGGTAAACTCAATGCCGCTCCCGTCCCTTCGCCCAGTCTTAACCGCAAATCCAAAAGCCCATCTACGCCCAAGTAATTCAACATGGCTTGGTGCGCTTGTTCCTCACTGACGTGGGCAAAGATCAAATAATCCATGACATTTGGCTCAATGTGTCTCGCCACTAAGGCCGCCGCCGTACAAATAAACCCATCGACAATCACAGGAAGTCGTAATTCAGCCGCCGCCAACATGGCGCCACATATTTGCACTATTTCAAAACCGCCTAACTTGGCCAGCACTTCCAGAGGTTTTGATTTATCGACTTTGTGTTTATCCAGCGCCTGCTGAACCAGGGTTAATTTTCTGTTAAATGTTTCGTCATTTATGCCAGTGCCCTTGCCTACGGTATCTTTTGCAGACAAGCCCATAATGGCGGCCATAATCGCGGATGCTGAGCTGGTATTGCCTATCCCCATCTCACCAAACGCCAACAGGTTACAACCTGATTCATATTTTTCCCTGACAAGCAATTTGGCATATTCAAACCCCGTCATCACCTGTTCAATGTTCATTGCAGCTTCTAGATGAATAGGGTTAGTTCCGCTACCTAACCGATATGTTTTCACACCCGAGCCGGATTCCATTGGTTGCATGATTCCCGAATCAACGACGTCCAGTTGCCAGCCAAGTTGTTTTGTGAACACATTAATAGCCGCGCCACCAGACATGAAATTCAAAACCATTTGTCGGGTAACGTCGCTCGGTGCAATAGAAACCCCATGTTGCGCAATGCCGTGGTCTGCGGCAAATACCAGTAAGCAGGGTTTATTGATTTGCACCTTAGGTAATAGCTGTTCCGCACCTTCGCTATAAACCTGAACTAACTGCTTAGCAATAACTTCTAATTGCCCCAACGCACCAAGAGGTTTGGTTTTAGTATCTATGATCTGTTGAATAGACTGCGCATACACGCCAGCAACGGGTTCAATATTAAACATGAAGAAGACCTATATTCGAGATTGATTTTTACGGCTGTACAATAACGTGAGGAAAAATACGCTACCAATGGCGGCGGTAATAATGCCTATGGGTAACTCCTGATTTGGCAAAACAATTCTGGACAAAATATCCACCCACAACATAAAGATGCCCCCTACCAATGCTGTAACCGCATAACTCCAGCGATGCCCCTGGTTGATGAAAAATCGGACAATATGCGGGATCATCAAACCGACAAATCCAATACCACCACACAGAGCAACGATTGATGCAGTAAGCAGAGAACTTAACAACAACATTAATATTCTCAATTGAGAAACATTAATGCCTAATGTCACCGCACTTTCATCGCCCAATAACAGGGCCGTTAATCGTCGCTGTTGAGCCAACATAAAGACCAAACACACCAAAACAACGCTCACAGGTATCCACAACGAAGACCAATCGGCTCGTGCGAAGCTGCCCAATGTCCAGAACAAGATAGCGGTGACGGCCTGGGGATCACTCCAATACAACAACAAACTGGTAAATGCGCTAAATAAGAAAGACAAAGCAACCCCTGCGAGCAACATGGATTCAACTTGTTGATTTCGACTGAAACCAGCAATTAACAACAAAAGTACTATCGCCAATAATGCGCCTAAAAACGCAGCAACAGACAAGTAAAAGGTTAACGTCACACCGGTTACTGCCATCGCAACAACGACGCCAAACGATGCGCCGGAGGAAATGCCAAATAAATAAGGATCCGCGAGGGGATTTCGGGTCACAGTTTGCAAAATAAGCCCAGCTAGTGCCAAACCGCCACCTGCAACAAAGGCCAAAATACTTCTGGGCATTCGCAACTGCCACACAATGCTGTGTGTCAAAGATGAGTTTTCACCTGCTAAACCGAACAAACTGGCAAATACATCTGCGACGTCTAAATTAGCCGCTCCTATTGTCAAGGCAGCCACCAGACTCAGAAGCAAAAGCAATGTAATAACCAGAATGGTTATAAGCGTGTTAGTCTTCATGACTTTGAGGCCCCTCCGCACTGTTTCCGACATAACCATAAAAATACGTTACCTGAGGTGCCTTATGTTGTGGGTGATGAGACACTTTGGCACAAACATCAAATACGTCTGATAGGTTTTGCTCAGTGATCACTTCAACAGGTTTGCCTTTGGCTGCAATTTTTCCCATATCCAATAGAATGAGTTCGTCACATATTGCACTTGCCAAGTTTAAGTCATGGAAGGAAGCAATGACGGTTATGCCCAGAGATTTGGCCAGTTCCATAATCTGAATTTGATATTTGACATCTAAGTGACTAGTAGGCTCATCTAACACCAATAACTGCGGTCTTTGGACTATAGCTCTGGCGATCATGGCTCTTTGTTTTTCTCCACCAGACAGTGACTCAAACTCGTCAGTCGATTTATGGCTCAAACCCACTTGTTGTATAGCATCTTCCACTATTGACTTATCTTTATCGGAATTCGTAGCAAATAAAGATTGGTGAGGTACCAAACCTAATGCCACAACATCGTACACACGTAATCTAAATTGCTGTGGCGTGTGTTGTAATACCACTGCAACTTCAGTGGCATACTGATTGGCAGAATAAGACCATACGTCCTTATCTCTATACAAAACCTGACCGGAAGAAGGTCGCAGATATCGATAAATGCAACGCAATAACGTCGATTTGCCCGCACCATTAGGCCCCAATACGCCTACAAAACTTCCTTGCACAATATTTAGTGAAACATCAGATAAAACGGCGGTGTTATCAAACGACAATGAAACCTTGTCTATTTGTATGATGGGAGGGTTTGCTTTCTGTTTTTCGTCGGCCAAATCAGCTTTCTCTTGTATTAAAAACTGGGCACAACAAAAACCAAGACTGGAGTGTCTAGTGAACGCATTATTCGAGTATGCCCGCTCGAATGTACAGTTTTTAAAGAAACTTCTTTGGTATCCTGACTCTCAGCATCCCGGCGCGGCCCTTCCCAATGTTTAACAAAAAAATATCAGTGGTTTACAGCGCTGCTCTGATCACAGTTGCGGGTACAGTTGAGGAATCGTTTTGCCTTTTATTCGACAAGTACATCACCCCATTCCCAACGTTTAAAACTGTTGCACATTGATGTATGCTTCAATTTGAAACGGTATCGACACCTTCAATGTCGACTCAAAAATTTCGATATAAGAAGACCATGAGCCTTCTGGACGTCCATTATCCTTTTAATCCGGAAAATAGCAACTCAGATTCACAACATAATTACCGGCCATGGCTGATGAAATTCATCAAAACTCAACTGGATGTGCACGACAGAACCGTACATAACATTAAACTTACTGTGCAAGCTATGACCACTGCTCTCATCAATGACCAGCGCCATGATTTGTTTGATCACACCCGCGTGACTGATCACTAAGATGTTATTTGGCTCAGGGTGATCAATGAGTTGCAACCACCATTTACGGATCCGATGATTAAATTCCGCAAATGTTTCGCCACCAGGTGGTGTCACTTCTTCTGGGTTTTGCCAAAAATGACCAATATTGGGCTCAGATTTCTGCCACAACTCTTCATAACTCAAACCATCCCATTTCCCGAAATTCATCTCTTTAAGCGCATCGTCTACATTTAGATCCAACGACTCTTGCTGGCAAAATTGTTGGGCAAATAAATAGCAACGTTTAAGAGAGGAAGAAAAACACTTAGTTATATTCAGAGGCTCCACGGCAGACAGCATTTGCTGCCAGCCTAATTCAGATAATTCCAAATCAGTGTGACCCGCCAATACACCTGACTTTTCCAACGCTCCGTGGCGTAACAAATAGATATTTACGACTTTCATGATTATCCCATTGCGCTGTATATGAATATTTAATCTATGCAAAAGCCGCAAAATTGCCAAGAATCGTCTAACATTTTAGGCATTTATCGATTTTTTTTATTTAAAGTGTGCTGTTTCTAACAATTAGTGATAGAATCCCGCGGCTTTTTTTTAACCAACCCAATACTGAGATAATAGAGTAGACAATGGCTGACTTATCTAAATATAGAAATATAGGTATCTTCGCTCACGTTGACGCTGGTAAAACAACCACAACTGAGCGTATTTTGAAACTAACCGGTAAAATCCATAAGACTGGTGAAGTACATGACGGTGAGTCAACAACTGACTTCATGGAACAAGAAGCTGAGCGTGGTATTACTATCCAGTCTGCTGCTGTTACTTGTGAATGGAAAAAGCACCGTTTAAACGTAATCGATACTCCTGGACACGTTGACTTCACTGTTGAAGTATATCGTTCTCTTAAAGTACTAGACGGTGGTGTTGGTGTATTCTGTGGTTCTGGTGGTGTTGAGCCTCAGTCAGAAACTAACTGGCGCTACGCGAACGAATCTGAAGTTGCTCGTCTTATCTTCGTAAACAAGTTAGACCGTTTAGGTGCTGACTTCTTCCGTGTTGTTAAGCAAGTTAAAGACGTACTTGCTGCAAACCCACTAGTTATGACTCTACCAATCGGCCGCGAAGACGACTTCGTTGGTGTTGTAGACGTGCTAACTAAACAAGCTTATGTTTGGGATGACACAGGTCTTCCTGAAAACTACGAAATCACTGATGTTCCTGCTGACATGGTTGACCAAGTTGAAGAATACCATGAGATGCTTGTTGAAAGCGCAGTAGAAATGGACGACGACCTAATGGAAGCGTACATGGAAGGTGAAGAACCTTCTATTGAGCAAATCAAAGCTTGTATCCGTAAAGGTACTCGTGAACTAGCGTTCTTCCCAACGTTCTGTGGTTCTGCGTTCAAAAACAAAGGTGTTCAATTAGTACTAGACGCTGTTGTTGATTACCTACCTTCTCCTACAGAAGTAGACCCTCAGCCTCTAACTGATCCAGAAACTGGTGAGCCAACTGGTGAAGTAGCAACTGTATCTGCTGAAGAGCCACTAAAAGCGTTAGCGTTCAAAATCATGGACGACCGTTTCGGTGCATTAACCTTCATCCGTATTTACTCTGGTGTTATGCGTAAAGGTGACACTATCCTTAACTCTGCAACTGGTAAAACAGAGCGTATCGGCCGTATGGTTGAGATGCAGGCAGACGACCGTAACGAGATTTCTGAAGCACAAGCGGGTGACATCTTAGCGGTTGTAGGTATGAAGAACGTTCAAACTGGTCACACGCTATGTGATCCTAAACACGAATGTACTCTTGAAGCGATGATCTTCCCTGAGCCGGTAATCTCTATCGCTGTTAAGCCTAAAGACAAAGGCGGCAACGAGAAGATGGGTATCGCTATCGGTAAGATGGTTGCAGAAGATCCTTCTTTCCAAGTTGAAACTGACGAAGATTCAGGTGAAACCATCCTTAAAGGTATGGGTGAACTTCACTTAGACATCAAAGTTGACATCCTTAAGCGTACTTACGGTGTTGAGTTAGAAGTAGGTCAACCTCAGGTTGCTTACCGTGAAACTATCACAACAGAAATCGAAGATTCTTACACGCATAAGAAACAGTCTGGTGGTTCTGGTCAGTTTGGTAAGATCGACTACCGTATCAAGCCTGGTGAGCAAAACTCTGGCTTCACATTCTCTTCTTCAGTTGTTGGTGGTAACGTTCCTAAGGAATTCTGGCCTGCAGTTGAGAAAGGCTTCAAAGGCATGATGGAAGAAGGCGTTCTAGCTGGTTACCCAGTACTAGACGTTGAAGTTGAACTATTCGACGGTGGTTTCCACGCAGTTGACTCTTCAGCAGTAGCGTTCGAAATCGCAGCGAAAGGTGCATTCCGTCAATCTATCCCGAAAGCGGGTCCTCAACTTCTTGAGCCTGTGATGAAAGTTGACGTTTTCTCTCCAGAAGACAACGTTGGTGACGTAATCGGTGACCTTAACCGTCGTCGTGGTATGATCAAAGACCAAGAAGCTGGTGCAACTGGTGTTCGTGTTAAAGCTGACGTTCCTCTATCTGAAATGTTCGGTTACATCGGTCACTTACGTACTATTACATCCGGTCGTGGTCAATTCTCAATGGAATTCAGCCACTACAATGCATGTCCTCAAAACGTTGCAGACGAAGTAATTGCTAAAGCAAAAGAAGAAAAGAAATAAAGTAGTTTTCTTTGAATCTGTCGCTTCTTGTCATCCATGACACCGCGACATACCTATGTCCTATAGGCAAAAACCGCTGAGTTGTTCAGCGGTTTTTTTATGCCTGAAATTTAGCTGATAAAATTGCTCCATCTCAGTTTATAACCTAGGATTTTCCCTATAGCTTTTTAACAAAAATTAACATAACGTTATGTCCTTGTGCCTTAAAATCACCTAGAGTTTTGCCGTAGTTATGTATTCATATGTTGCGCGCCAACCAATAATAGATAGGAATCAGAATCTCGTTGCGTACGAGCTTCTGTTCAGGGATAACGAAAACAATACGTTTCCAAAAGTGAATCCAGACATAGCTACGTCTAAGATCATTGCGGAAAATGAGCTGACACTTGGGCTGCAACAAATAACCGACGACAAAGTCGCGTTCATAAACTTCCCGACCGATACCTTGATCAATAATTTTCCAGACTTCATCGACCCGGATACCATCTGTATCGAAATTTTAGAAGACGTAGAAGTCACACCTAAGTTAGTCAAAGCCTGCAAAGAGCTTCACGAAAAGGGTTATACTTTTGCGCTGGATGACTACGATTTTCATGAAAAATGGCAACCTTTAATTCCTTTCGCAAAAATTATTAAAGTCGATATCCGGCAAACCAATATTTTGCAGTGTATGCGAATGGTCAGACAGCCAGAATACGAACATGTCGAATGGCTGGCTGAAAAAGTCGAAACCGAGGTGGAATACGTGCAGTTTTCCAGCATTGGCTTCCAATACTTTCAGGGTTATTATTTTGCAGCCCCTGAAATGCTGAAAAAAAACAGAGTTACCATGTCTCAACATCTTGTCGTGGAACTCATTGAGGCGATTAGCGAACCTAACTTGAACTATGACAAGCTGGAAAAATTGTTCGCAAAAGATCTCACTCTCACGTACAAACTTCTGCGTTATCTCAATAAGGCAAATGCTCAGATGGAGCAGGAGATCGAAAGTATTCGCCATGCACTCATTTATCTTGGTGAAGACGAAGTGAAAAAATATTTGTCTTTGTTATTGGTTGCGAACTTAACCTCAGACAAAAACAATGACGTAGTTATGACTTCTCTGCACCGAGCCAAGTTTTGCGAGCTTTTATTGGCTAAACTGTGCGATAAAGGCCTCAGCGACAGCAAAGCCTTTTTGGCCGGCATGTTGTCACAAATTGATGTAATTTTGGGGCATGACCTTGAACATGTACTTAATCTGATCCCCCTACATGCCGATATCAAAGCCGCTCTGCTTAAAGTGGAGTGCAACCGCTCTATCGCCCTCCAACTCATCAAAGCACTTGAAGACAACGATACCGAACAATCAAATTTGTACGCCAATGAGTTAGATATTAAGAAGGCAGATATCAAAGATGTTTACTTAAAAGCCGCACGTTGGGCCAAATCTATAATTTAATTTTTCTATAGCAATAAGCGCACTTCATTGCTGTGTTATCATGCACGCGAATAGAAAAATAGGGTTACAGTGTGTCCGACGTTCAAGCAAAACGACTAAATAAATTTATCAGTGAGTCCGGCTTTTGTTCTCGCAGAGAGGCAGACAAACTCATCGAGCAAAACCGAGTAAAGATCAATGGTCAGATACCGGAGCTTGGCACCAAAGTTCTCCCCGGTGATAAAGTCACCGTAGACGATAAAGCGATTGACGCGAGCCCAGAAAATAAATCCGACCGGGTATATATCGCCTACAACAAGCCAATTGGCATCACCTGTACGACCGAAAAACATGTGAAAGGCAATATCGTTGATGCGATAAAGCATTCAAAACGAATCTTCCCCATAGGCCGCCTGGATAAGCCCTCTGAAGGTTTGATCTTTTTGACTTCTGACGGCGATATCGTGAACAAGATTTTACGTGCGGAAAACGCCCACGAAAAAGAGTACGTGGTTACGGTCGATCAACCCCTCAACAGTCGCTTTAAGTCGCGAATGGAAAAAGGGATCCCCATTTTAGGCACCGTTACTAAACCTTGCAAAGTTAAGATTCTTGGTCCGAAGAAGTTTTCCATCATTTTGACTCAGGGTCTCAATCGCCAAATTCGACGCATGTGTGAATTCATGGGTTATGAAGTGACCAAACTTAAACGCACACGCATAATGAACGTTGATTTAAAAGGTTTGAAAGTAGGCCAATGGCGTGAATTAACTCAGCAAGAAATGAAGCAAATCAACAAGGCCGTTGCAGGCTCAAGCAAAACTGCAAAATCTTAACTTATTCGACAGGAGCCAATGATGGCTGGTAAAGAAACTTCTGTATTTTTAGTCGCAACCAAGGAGCAGGCCTCCGAAATAGTTCAACTAAGCCACTATTCCGCTGAGAGTTTAGGAAGCGAAGGTTTTATTCATTTGTGTAAGGCCCACCAAGTTGGTTTTGTACTGGATACATTTTATAAAGATATAAAAAACATCAAACTGCTGATCATCGATGTGAGCTTATTGGAAGCAGATCTTAGATTTGAAGCTCCGGTTCCAAACATAACAGATGACCAAAGTTTTCCGCATTTATACGGGCCATTAAATACGAATGCCATTGTAGATATCGTCGATGCGGAGCGCTTTAACCAACAAAAAATTCACCCCGATACACTTGCCATGTTAAGGCACTATCGCTTTGAGCGACTGCCAGTCGAAGGCACTCTCTACAAAAGTACATGGCGCTCCGAAAGCAACAATTCGAATGGCGGCCCAGTCGGCACTGCCATGATAGGCATGTACGCCAATGAGCCAGAAAGTGTTTCGTGCTTTCATAAATTGGACTTTGAAGAAGTATGGCACTTTTATGGTGGGGATGCGTTTACTCTTTATTTGTTATATCCGGATGGTAGCTTTGAAGAAGTTGTTATGGGTCCAAATCTGATTAATGGGCAACACATCCAGTATGTTATTCCAGCAGGAGTATGGCAGGCGGGCTGTCTGAACTCGGGCGGGCGATATGCCCTATTTGGATGCACAATGGCGCCTGGCTTTACCGGTTCATGTTTCGAAGCGGGTGTAGCTGATGAACTCATTGCAGCTTACCCATCAAAGGCCGAAGTTATACGAAAACTATCGGTTAATGGCCACGAAAAAATGATGCCCGAAGGATTTGCGAGTTAGTTCTCGCAACGCTAATTAACAAATTGCAAAAACGGCTCTTAGGAGCCGTTTTGCTTTTTCAGTTCTTTTAATATCTGACTTTGTAACAACACTGAACGTCGATTCATGATTAAAATAGATTCCAACAAGGTTTCCATTTTTTCTGTGGTCATTTCCCCTGCTAAAGACGACGTCAACTCTGCCAGCTCTGCATCTGAAACATCCTGCTCTTTTACCTGAGGCGCTTCTTCCACTGGCTGCAACTTAGTGCCCGTTGCCGTATGAGTGATCTTCATGTCTTTGTGTTTATGGTCATCATGGTGATTTAATTCACCTGACACTTCATTGATCACTTGTTTGATGACATCGATATCTACCTTTTGTTTTTCTTCCATGTAGGAGAAAAGCAAAACACGATCTAAAAACGTATTGATTTTACGCGGTATACCGCCGGTAAAGGTATGTACTAGAGTCACGGCGTCAGGTGTGAATAATGGCTCTTTAGTCCAACCCGCCATGCTCATTCGATATACAATGTAATTGGATAATTCTTCTTCTGATAACGGCGTTAAACTCGCCGAAGCAATAACTCGCTGACGGAATTGCTCCATTTGTGGTGCACTTAGAATGTCTTGTAACTCGGACTGACCCAACAAGAAACTCTGAATAATCGCTTTGCCGTCCACCTGAATATTAGACAACATTCTAAGCTCTTCTACCGATTCAATCGGTAAGTTTTGCGCCTCATCTATGATCAAAAGCAAACGACGACCAAGGCTGTTCAATCGTCGCATATAATCCGTTAACTCAGAAATATGAGCCGCTTTTGAATCGCCTTCGGGATGCAAATGGAAAAGTTTGGTAATCGCCACAATCAAATCATCAGGAGACAAGTTAGGTGTCACCAATTGTTTTGCAATAATGTTTTCTTCTTCTAACTGCGAAATCAAATGGTTAGCAATAGTCGTTTTACCCGTACCAACACCACCTGTTATGACAATAAAACCTTCACCTTGGCTAAGGCCGTATTGCAAATAAGATAGTGCTTTCTGGTGACCGGTACTGGCAAAAAAGATCTCAGGATCGGGCGTCAACTGAAATGGCTTCTTGTTTAACCCGAAATACTCCTCGTACATTTACTTTACTCCGTTAACTCAAACACCCTGTTTAAGTTTTTACTTTTCCACCGGCAAGTTTAATGGTTAATACCGGCACCCAAATGAGTGATGCTAATGTAGTAAAAAACAGGCCAGTGATGATCACCGTCCCCATAGGTTGCCACAAGTCACCTCCATACAGAGTAAGTGGTAACAAACCCACAATAGTAGTTAACGAAGTCAAGATCACAGGCGTAAATCGACTGCTGGCCGATTTCACCATGGCATCAAATGCCGCCATTGATTGCGCACGCCCTCGGTTAAAACCGTCAACTACGATAATCGCATCGTTGACCATTATACCGATCAAACTGATTAAGCCAATAAATGCCATCATTGAAAAACTAATGCCCGTCATATACATACCAAACACGCCCCCCGCAAAGGCAATAGGCAGTAAGCTAATAATGATGCCCGGTTGGACAAAACTGTTAAATTGCAAAAATAAGATAACGAAGATACTTAACACCACTAGGATCATGATTTCTGATAATCCACCGAAACTTTGTTTTCTGGCTTCTTCCTCACCCCCTACTTTATAAGTCATGCCATCCGTCCAGGGCAAAGTGTCTAAATAGGCGATTAAATCCTGAGTGATATTAGCTACATTACCACCGGGCAATACATCAGCAGAAACCCGATTCATGCGGCTGCGCTGATAATGGAAAAACGGAGGCTGCATTTTGTTGAGTTCAATGGATGCAATAGAGGTTAATGGGATAAGCTCACCAACATTGTTCGTAATATAGGCACTTTGCAATGCGTTGGTGGTTAAATCCGAACTCTGCAAAATTATGTCGTAACTCTGGCCGTACTTATCATTCATTCGTCCAGCAAAGCTGCCATCAATTAGAGCTCGTATTTGCTCTTCAGCGCCAAACTTATCGATATTAGCCCTCTGCGCTTTAAACTCGTCGATATCAATTTCATACGCAAAACCTGAATTTCCAGAGATATTACGCACATCAAAAACTTTGTCATTCGCTTCCAGATATTGGCGAATTTGCTCGCTACGCTCCGCCAACTGGTCTAAATCATCTCCAACGACTCGAATGGTAATCGGTCGGTCAGTAACCGGTCCCTGTTGAAACTCAAAAACATTAACCTTAGCGCCTTCGTAATTGTCATACTTGTTTCGAATCTTAGTAATTAACGCCTGAACTTTTTCACCGTCGTAACTATCCAGTAAAACCATGATTTGAGAAAAGTTTGCTAGACCTCGGCGGCCTACGTGGTTGTAATAGATGCGTGGGCTTGTACTGCCCACAGTAGACATTACCGCCGTCACATTATCCATTTTTTGAAAGTCTTCACTCAACTTTAATGTTTCTTCCTGAGTTCGAGCAAAAGAGGAATATTGTGGCGTTTCCACATTAACGATCACGATATTCTTCTCTGCTTTTGGAAATAGACTCACGCCAACTTTAGGGAACAGACTTATGCAAGCGCCCGCGACAACGATAAATAACAAAATGACTAAAAACGGCCATTTGAGGCAAAACCCCAAGAAACGGGTATAAACCGTATCCGCAAACATATTCAAATAATGAGACAGCGATAATTTAGAGTGCTTAGACACGCCAAATACACTCATCAATGCAGGTAAAATAACAAGGGCAACAACCAAGGAAGCTAATAATGCAACAGTTACAGACACAGGCAGCGCTCTCATAAAGTCACCCGTGTCACTCTGCAACAAGAGCATAGGCAAAAATGCCAATACCGTGGTTAAGGTACCAGCAACGAGCGGCAAGCCAACTTCCGACAACACCATTTTAACGGTCTGTATGTTCGAGTCGTTTTTACCCTTATGTTTAGCAAATTGCTCGACCACCACCAAAGAGTTATCCACTAACAAACCAAGTGAAACAATGAGCCCGGCAATCGTCATCTGTTGTAAAACAAACCCCATGGCATTAAGCGCCACCAGCGTGATGAAAATAGTAAGAGGCAAGGCAAGGGAGACCCAAAACGATTGTTTCGGTCCCATGAAAAATAACAAGCAGAACAGAATAAGGATCAAACCGTATAAGAGATCGTATAGGAATCCAGTGACCCTTTGTTTTACGCCCTCTTCTTGTTCGAAAGTCGTCATCACGTTAACTTCGGGGTGTATCGCTAGGAAGTCATGTAATTCGGCTTTAACTGCCGCACCAAAGTTAAAAATGTTAGCACCCATTCTTTGTTGCGCCGTTACAAACACCACAGGCTCACCGTTAATGAATGACAGATTATCTGGCTTAAACGGTACCAATGACAGCGACGCCACATCTTCTAATAAAATATGACCTTGTTGATCCGATTTTATGATGGTTTTGGCCAGCTGCTCAAAATTCTCATACTCACCACTTAACGTGACATTAAACCTAACTTCGTTTGTATCAATATATCCAGCGTGATTTGGATCACCCTTTTTCAGTACTTCAGCGGTTATTTGTTGCATAGACAACCTGTGTTCATACAACTTGTTCGGATCCACAGCAATCTGCACAACTAATTTGGGCAAGCCCCAAACTTCAGCCTGTCGAACTATGGGTAAAGACTGCAGTTTTTTCTGTAACTTTTTCGATGTACGCAATAAAGTCTGCCAATCATTATCAGGCGAAGAAACCGCATATTGAATCGCGTTAACGGTGATGGGAGAAGCTTTCATGAAAATGGTGTTTTGCACACCCGATGGAAAACGAGGCTGCACTCTGGTCACCGCGCGAACGACCTCATCAAACCCTTCATCCGCGTCTGAACCATGTAGAAAACGAACCGTAAAGGTAGCAGACCCCTGTTTTATCTCAGTCTCAATCGTTTTAATGTCTTCAACTAACCCCAACGATTGCTCAACGGGCTCAACAACCTTGCTTTCCAGCGAATGCGGAGAGACACCAGGTGCTATGACTTCAACTACACTAATGGGCAACTCAAATTGTGGATCTTCTGCCTTTGGCATACCTAATAAAGAGGTGATGCCTAACAGCACTATCATTAAAATTAATAGACTGAGAAGTCGTATATTATTCGTAAAATATTGCGTAACTGATAACAACACGGTCAGACTCTTACCCTATTTAATTGCGGTTAATCGTGTAAGTTGCTCGGCATTAACGTAGATATATTCCAAATCAAAATCGATGACTCGGAAACGTTTCAAACGATGTTTATTGTTATCATCAACAATCTGAATTAAAGCGGTTTTGTTAAAGTCTACTTTGGCAAACTGATTCGGCACTTTAAAGACAAGCTCAGTCTGTTGTGTAACATGTACATCAAACAATTTACCGATGCTCATATGTTCAGTAGGCGCAATCGAGAGGTCAATTTGAAATAAACCGGTTCTCATATTTGGCGTGGTGGCGATTTGTTTTACTTTGGCTGGCAATGAACGGCCCAGAAGAGTGTCTTGTACGGTCACTTCTTGCCCTAAACGAAACTCAGATAACTCCTGTTCCGTCACCGAAACCTGAATAACCAGATTTTCTGCCACAGGCGCCACGGTTAAAACCATCTGACCCGGTCCAACAAACTCCCCAAGGTCTACATTTCGAGTAAGGACAACTCCGTCATAGGGAGCCACTATGCTGGAAGCATCAAGATATTCACGAACCCGAATGATTCGAGCTTTGAGTTGAGACGAACGAGACTTGTATTGTTCCACTTCACTTGCAGAAACGGCATCTACTTTTGCCAATCGGCTTAACCTTCGCACCTCTTGATTAACAAACGCCTTTTCTGCCAATAATTGATTCAATTCCGACGACAAGTCATCGGTATCTACCGATGCCAACAAGGCTCCTTTTTTAAACTGTTCACCAACATCAACGTTGAGCTTGCTCACTTCCCCTGATGACTTAAAGGAATACTGATAGGTTCGAAAAAAATTGAGCTGGCCCGTTCGGGTAAAGGATTTTACGTAAGGCTCTAATGTGAGATTGATGCTCTCCGCACCAGTTGAGTAAAAAGGGAAAACCATAACCCCCAAAATTAGAAGGCTTGCTATTTTTTTGATCACTTTGTGATCCTCCGGTTAATCTGCTCGGGGCGGCGATTGTTTACAAAATATCCCGGCAACTAGCAAATTTCGTTCCGTGACCATTTCATAACATATTGTTTTGGCAAATTTTTATAGCAATTTTAGGCAACTTCCAACAATTTATCCAATAGGATGGCTAAAAATTAGGGCAAAGCACAAAAGAAAAACAGCAATTTACCCTATCCGGCTAAATTGCTGTTTATGAAAGGTTAGCTGTATCTACAATCTAAGACTTTATGAGCTATTTATTGAAATACAAGCTCTGGCAATTCAATGGTATTTTTAACAAGTGCGTTGCCCATTAAGAAATCGTGAATGGACGTAGTTATGTCTTCATGCGCCATGAATAGGTTATGTCCAGCACCATCAATGGTCAGCACTTCACCATTCTTAAAGTTTTTCGCTAGTTCCAATTGCGACTCATAAAGCGTTCTACCATCCAAGGTCCCTGCTAAGAACAAGGTTCTGATATCAGACGTTACTTCCTGTCGGAACTCATCGCCTAAATCTTTTACAGGAAGTACATCGTTTATGTCTGGAACAGGAAAGTTCGTTGTACGTCCCACCAGTGCAGTTTTAGCTTGCTTCTGCACTAATTCCCAGCGATCTTTGGAGATCCCGGACGCCTTGTCCATTGCCAGAGCCATGGGTTTATAACTGTTACCCATCTGCTTTATGAAAGCGACGTAAGATGCAATTTCTTCAAACTTGCCTTGTTCCATATCTTTGAACATTCTAGGCATGGCAACAACTCGATTTGCATCACGTAGGAAGATGTAACTCAATGCAAATTGAATATCCATCTTGCCAATGCCAACAGTGATGGTCTCACGAGTTCGAAAATCCTTTGTTTTGACAATCACAGGTTCGACTTCCAGTTTGTCTAATACACGTTTGATAGACGCTTCGACGTCAGGGTACTTGTCCTTTGTTGCTTCATTGTTACGTAAGTGACCACTCACTTTTGTAATTAAGCCTTGCACGCGTGATGGCAACTTAACGGTTTGACCTAAGCCTTCTGATGACGCCAGTACCATGTTATCTACGATTTCTGGATGGTATTTTGCCGTGGCAAACGCCAAGTGCGTACCATAACTAATGCCCCAAAGGTTCACCTTATCGACACCTAGTGCTGCAGTAAGGTCAACTAAGTCCTGAGCACTTTGTTTTGTATTGTAACCATCTAGGTCTATGCCTTGGTCCTGCCATTTAGATACACAGGTTTTAATATCTTGCTTCATGGCTTCTATCAAAGGCTGATGGCTGGTAGGTAAACTTAAGTCGATATCCTGACCTTTGCACTCTTCCATGTCGTTTGATAAACCGGTTCCACGCTGATCATACAAAATGACATCTGACACCTCTCTCAATTTCATGAAAAGTGGGAATCGTTGACGTTTTGCCGTGCCAGTGGCTGAGCCACCCGGCCCTCCCGCCAGATAAACTATTGGCGCTTTCGGGTTAGCACTGGTCGTAGGGAATTTTACGTATTTTATCGTGATCATTCTTGAATTTGGATTGAGCCGATTTTCAGGCACTTGAAATTCGCCAATCTGCGCGGCCACTTTTGTCTCTCTTGGACCAACAAACTCATAATCCTGCATCGCCACAGGCGAGGTTAGTTTCGACGTATAAGATGTTTGTCGCTCTACACTTGAACATGCAGTCAATCCAAGCGTACTTATCAATAAACTAGTTACCAATGCTTTTTTCATAATAATTCCCTCTCAGGTCAGTCACAAATAATGAATTCGAGGGCAGAATAAACAGAAAATTCTGAAATGATTGAGAGATTTGCACCAAATGCATTCTCACAACATTAATAACATTTACCTGTACAAATTCTTCGTTATCATGGGCCTATGAAAAAAGTTCACTTGTACATTATCTGTCTGTTCGTTGTTTTATTTATTAGCAATAAAACAAACGCCAGCGTATTTTACCAAGATCTAAGTAAGAACCTGTATGTTAGCTCTGGTAACATCTCTAACTGCCACGATCCCAAGCTAAACCATCAAAGCTGGGCAAAGCTCAAATTAAACCAAATACAAGAGTTCGAACGTTATTGTCTCCGGATTCCCGTGGTTATTGATGAACAAAGTTATCCTTCCCATGTGCAACTGCACCTATATGCACTGGCTTCCAGTCGAGTATTCTGGGATGGCGAGTTTCTTTCTGAATCTGGAACTGTTGGCAACAATGCCTTAGAAGAAACCGCTGGCGCCATGTCGCACAAAATCCCGCTAAGCAGAACGCAACTGGCCGAAGGCGAGCACATATTGTCGATTGACATTTCGACCTTTAGTCACCTTGAAGACATGCACCAGATTTTTTATGCCATTATACTGATTGACGACAATTCACTTGGCCAATTAGAAAGACTGCAGTTACTGATGCCATTATTACTAATGGGTGCCATGTTACTGTTATTTTTGTTTTTCTTGTTGATGTATTGGTTTTACCAAAAAGACGTTAATTTTTTATTCTTCAGCTTATTGTGTTTGTTTTCCGGTACGTTGATTTTTCTCGAGATCCTGAAGTTCCTCTACCCTTATCCCTGGGACTTCCATGTTATTCGACTAAGGATCATGTTTGGTGTCAGCTCGATAACGGCAATATTACTGGTTCTGTATTATCAAAGTTTTTATCAATTTAAAGTAAGAAGCTGGTTACTCGGTTACCTAGTGTTTTCAGTTGTTCTGATCTGGTATCTGGGATTCAGCTATGACGCCAGAAGTGCCAGTTTGTTTTTAATGGCTCTGGCTACGGGCCTAATCATTAATCTTGTCGCGTTTAAAAAAGGTAAAAACCAGGCCAAAAGTAATACCACACTTTTGGTCGCGGCCATTACCCTTTTGTTGGCGGCACCAAACGCATTCATTGATCAATGGTTTGCTGCTTTCTTCTCGTTTATTGCCATTCTCAATTTGTACGCACTAATGATTCGATTTAATCAAGATAGGACCAAAGCCTTAAACTCACTTAAACTGGAAACAGAATTGTTGCGTCGAAACTTACAGCCACATTTCATCATGAATAGTTTGATGTTGATTGTAGAATGGGTGGAAACGCAGCCACAACTTGCGGTGGAATTTATTGAAGCCCTGGCAGAAGAATTTCGCTTACTTAATACATTGTCTCAAAACAAACTGATACCTGTCGATCAGGAGCTAGAGCTCTGCCAACTTCATTGCCAAATCATGTCGAGTCGCTATCAACAACAAGTAACACTAATCACACAAGGCGAAACCTCAGGGATATTTTTACCCCCAGCAATATTGCATACCATAATTGAAAATGCCTTTTCCCATAACCGTATGAAAAATGGCGATAACATAACAATATCCATAACTCACGTAGATAATAATGTTAAGTTAACTGTGATCACCCCCTACCGTGAACAGCACCATTCAGGTACAGGCACCGGTGAATCTTACATTAAGGCGCGATTAGTGGAGCAGTTTGAACAAGCCTGGCAATTCAAATCTGCACCAGATGAGTCAAGCTGGAAAACAGAATTAACTGTGCCGCTGGTTACAAGCATCGAGGATTCAAAATGAAAATCGTCATTGTTGAAGACGAACCCGTAATAGCTGCACGTTTGCAACGGCAGGTAGCTGAAATACTGGCGACCCATGAGCCAGACATCAAATGGTTTGATAATTTTGACGATGCTCAGAGTTTTGTCATGGAAGAACCCTTGGACCTGCTGTTTCTTGACCTTAACTTGCACGGCCGCAGTGGTTTTGATCTGTTAACTACGCTCAGCGCTCAAAGCTTTTTTACGATTATCGTCTCGGCCTACGCAGAACAAGCCATAAAAGCCTTTGAATTTGGCGTGCTGGATTTCATTGCAAAACCGTTTAACAAAACCCGACTTGAACAAGCAATTAATCGCTACTCGCAACAGCAAAAGATTGGACTTAGTAAACAGTTAGCTGTAAAGAAACCTAGTGGTTTACAACTTATTTCATTAGAAGACGTGGCTTTCATAAAAGCCGATGGCCACTACACACAAGTTACTGAGTTATCAGGCCAGCAACATTTGCATGATAAAGCCATCGACAAGTTAACTATGTTGTTGCCAGAGTCCTTCGTACGAATTCACCGTTCGTATGTAGTTAATGCCCAGCATGTTAATGGATTGTCTGCTGCATCCGGTGGTGTATACCGCATCGAACTCAATAACGGAGAACTGTTACCCGTGAGCCGCAGCAAATACAAATCGATCAAACAGCAGCTCATGTTGGAGTAAAAACATCAGAACACTTTGTGCCCTAAACCGTGCACACCGACACAGCGAATCACATAACCCAACTTAAACAAACCAGCGAAAACAATAGTCGATATATGGGCGGCGATTTGCACGGGAATACTAAAGTTCTGTTCAATCACAAAGGAAATGTACAAACACCCTAAAGTTATCATTAAAGTAAATAACATCATCCAGTTACCCAACATAATGCAACGTTGAAAGTTCATCTGCTGATGATCAAACTGGAAACGATTTGATGGAAAAAACTGTGCGTACATAACCCCTCTCAGATAACGCAATTGAGTAATTCACAGTTTTTCTATATCAAATAGAGTACCAAAACCTAAATCACTGATAAACTTAGCTTTTACATAAATCACGAGCCAAAAGAGTCAATTTGACACAGCTAAAACATGAGTCATAATGACACATAAATGTCAAAAAAACCCCAACTTATGAACGTCATTACGCCAACCGCCTTATTAGAACTGTCACTGGAACTCGCCGCTTGCATAACCAGTGATGATAGGTTTAACCAACTATTAGCAACCATTCGAAAAACCATACGTTGCGAAGCGGTTGCCGTCCTTGTCTTTAAACAAGATCATCTCGTGCTTTTGGCTTTACAGGGGTTAAGCAATGAAACCTTGGGACGGCGTTTTTATCTGGAGCAACACCCAAGATTCCAGCAAATTTGCCAATCGGCTACAGCCACTCGATTTTCGGCAGACTGTGACCTGCCTGATCCTTATGACGGACTCTTGCTCGATCGGGAAGGAGATTTACCCGTTCACGCTTGTATGGGTATTCCCTTACAATACAACCAACAATTGATTGGTGTTCTGACATTAGACAGTTTAACTCCAGGCGTGTTTGACGATATTAATCAGCGTACGTTGGATCTCATTGGTTCCATGGCGGCCGTCAGCCTCAACTCAGCGTTGCAAATGGAACAGCTTGAAAAACGCGTGCAACATTCCACACAAGTTGTCGCCGCCATGTCAGATGTTAATGCCATAACGACCCAGCACGAATTGATTGGTCAGAGTCAGGCCATGTTGAAACTAAAACGAGAAATCAGCCTGGTTGCTCCTTCTGAATTTACCGTGTTAATACAGGGCGAAACAGGTACAGGTAAAGAACTCGTCGCCCACAACATTCATACTTTATCCAACCGCAATCAGGCCCCGATTATTTACGTGAACTGCGCCGCTTTACCGGAAAAATTAGTTGAAAGTGAATTATTTGGCCATGTGAAGGGCGCATTTACTGGCGCAGAGAAAAACAGAGCCGGAAAGTTTCAAATAGCCGATGGCGGCACACTCTTTTTAGACGAAATTGGTGAACTGCCCTTGTCAGTGCAAAGCAAATTGTTAAGAGCCTTGCAGAGCAACGAAATTCAAGCGGTTGGACAGGATAAGATCATAAATGTAAACGTTCGGGTTATTGCTGCGACCAACCGGGACTTGGAATCAGAAGTTAACGCAGGGCGTTTTCGTTCAGATCTTTACCATCGTTTAAATGTTTACCCAATCACGGTACCCAAGTTATCAGAACGACTAGGTGACATAGACATCTTAAGTGGCTTTTTCTTAGAAAAACTAAAACGCAAACTTGGTTTGGGCCAACTAAAATTATCGAACCAAACCTTACCAATATTAAACGACTACCACTGGCCAGGTAATGTTCGAGAACTTGAACACGTTATCAGCCGTGCAGCCTTAACTGCAAGTGGCCGAACACAAGACAAACGTATGGTTCAGATAAAGGTTAACGATTTGGAGTCTTTATCAACGAATAATCTACAGCAGGTAGATACCAAATCAACTCAAGAAGAAACGAATCAAAAAGAAACAAATCAAGTTCGTAACTTTCGCCAGGAAGTGGACAATTTTCAACGAAATCTGATCCATCAATCTTTGACAGAGCGTAACGGCAATTGGACCGCAACTGCCAAAGCACTTCAAATGGACAGAGCGAATCTCAATAGACTGGCGAAACGTTTGAATATCTCCGTAGATAAGGTGGTTAAATAAGCTGGGATTGCTCCCTTTTTAATCAGAACTTTTTATCTGGCAGTCGAAAATGTGCCAATCTTAGCCTTTACGTTTATGATTAACGCAACAATCTCAGAACAAAAAAACGTCATTCCCGAGGAGCTTCAAGCGACATCTGGAACCTCCGACAGACCACTGTACAAGTTACAGGCAATTGGTCAGTTGTTAATTGCAGCAACTGACTCTCGCACTACCCACTTAGAAAAACGATACGTATTCCTCTGACATCAAGTTGATTATTTACTACTGACTAATCGAGTCGCCAAACCCAAAAAGATAACCCCCAACAGACCATCTATTTGGCGACCTAAACTGAGCTTTGCCCCAATCAGTTCACCCATTTTGCTGAATGTAATAGAAAAAGAGCAATTAACTAAGAAGGTAAAAGCGCTTAATAAAATTCCAAGAGTCAGAATTTGGGTTGAAAGCGAGGCAGTTCCGGAAGTAAATTGCGGTAAAAACAGACTGAAAAACAACAATGCCTTTGGATTAAGTAAATTATTTAAAAATCCCTTATTCATTAAACTAAGGTTAGTGGCGTCTTCGCTGTTGTTTGTGCCGGTAACTTGCTGGTTTGTGCGATACCAGCTAATTAACATTTTTACGCCTAAATAACTCAAGTAAAGCGCACCTACAATCTTTATCAGATACGCAAAAAATGGCATAGATTGCATCAGTTTCCCTAAACCAAACGCCACAAGAAGAGTTTGCAAAAGACCCGCTAGAAAAATCCCGATAGATATCATTAATCCCGCTTTAAAGCCTTTTGTAGAAGAATAAGTGGAAATAAGAACTAAATCCGGTCCTGGTGAAATTGCCAGAAAGAAAATTGCGGTAAAAAATACAGGCAATATAGATAAATCTATCATTTAGGAATCTCGATATAAGTTAAGAAAGTTAACGCCTGATTTATAAGCGTATAGAGTTAGACATAAACATTAAAACAAAAAAATGTAGGCACGTATTATTTAAGCAAATAGTAAGTAATTCAAGTAAGTAGCAACCACTCGCGCCATACTTCGGTTATGTTACCATCAAATTTGATGTCCGCGCTTTCTAAGACTGTAAAAATGTAGTCGCAGATTTCTTCACGTTGAGCGGTTTCAAAGAGAGTTTGATAACATACGCCAAAATGTTTACATTGCGCTTCTTCAAGCTTGGAAAATAAACGACAACATGGGCTTTAAAACAACCAAAACTTTTGTTGGAAATCGGAGAGCCAAATGACCTTGTCGGGTGTCGACATCATAGACCTTTTTATTCGCTTTGCAGCGGTTGGTCAAATGACGTTAGTGCTGGCCGCTTTACCCAAACGCAGTAAAGATTTAGAAACCGGTTTGTTATTTGGTTTTTTCTTTTGTTTTGCCAGTTACCTTTTGCTGACGGCGCCTATTCCTGATGAAGAATATGGCATTCTGCGCGGTTTGTTATTGTTTTTTACTGACCTCACCTCTGCGCTTTTGTGGGCATTAGGCCTGACTTGGTTGAACCATCCACTACAACCCAAGTACTGGTCTAAAAAACTTTTAGTCCCCATTATTATTTTACTCGGCTGGTTCTTTTACTTTTTTGTATTCCTAAAAGGTCGTGGACTCTTTCACGACTTTAATCACTTAGTGGGTTTCCTATTAATTAGCCACCTGTTGTTCGCTGCATCTAGAAATTTGGAAGACGATTTGAACTCGAAAAGTCGTTTTAAGAAAAAACAAATCATTTTTGTGATCAGCGCCTACTTTCTAATTATTCTGGCATTTGAGTTTGCTGATTCGTCATTTAGAAATCATCCTGTATTTAGCATGACCAATGCTCTGGTTTGTTTGTTTGCTTCGAGTCTGGCTGGCTATTTCTTATTAATTGAACCGAACCTCAGGCAAAGAAAAAACATCGTAAACGAAGAGCCAACCCAAGTCGTCGCCTCTAAAACCGAGCCTGAATCTCATAATATTCCCGCTCAATATCAGCAGGACTATCAGAACCTGCAACAGTTACTTTCGCAGCAAGTCTATCTAAAATCCAATCTGACCGTTTCTCATTTAGCAGATCAACTTAACATGCCAGCACATCAGTTGAGAGAAATGCTCAACCAGCACATTGGTTTTAAGAACTTCTCTGAATTCATGAATAGTTATCGTATCCCCAATGCCTGTCAGCGTTTGAAAGATCCTGCGCAATTAAAAACTCCAATACTGACTATCGCTCTTGAAACGGGTTTTGGCTCCATCGGTCCGTTTAACCGTGCGTTTAAAAAACAGATGGGAATAACCCCAAGTGAATATCGCAGGTCATTTTTGAAATAGGACATGATTTTTTATTATCGGCGAGATACGGAGAGCTGAATTCATTAGTTTTTGACAAAACAACTTAAGGAAATTGTTATGTTAAAACCTATACTCATTGCTACTTCAATATTACTAACTTTGCTCTTTTATTTCGCTTACCCGGCCTATCAATTTTTTGTTTATGCTGGCAAAGCGCCATTTTCACCCCATGTTCAATTCATGGATATTCCCGAAGACAGCCCAACCGCAAGCAAAACCTATTTACCTGAATATCAGGTAATCGGTGAACAATCTCTCACGTTACTGCAAGATACAAAACAAAATATTAACGCGCCTGCAATATCCGCCGCGGTAGCCATCGACGGTAAGCTTGTTTGGGCTGGTGCTACAGGCTGGGCCGATATCAAAGATGAAAAACCCGTCACTATAAACAGTCAGTTTCGAATCGGTAGCACGTCAAAAGCGCTAACTAGCATAACTTTAGCGACTATGGTTGACCAAGGGTTAATAGACATAAACAAACCCATAAATACCTACTATTCCGAGCTGCCAAATAAAAACTGGCAGAATTTAACCAGCAGGCAGTTAGCTTCGCATACCGCAGGAATGCCCCATTACAAAGAAAACACCGACAAACTCGGCTTGTATAAGACCATGGCCTTGCAAACCCGTTATACCGATGTCCAAGATGCATTAGAAGTGTTTGACTCAAGTGACCTATTATTCCAGCCGGGAGAGCAATACAGTTATTCATCACTAGGTACCGTATTGTTAAGTGCTGTGATGCAACAAGCTGCAGATAAACCCTTTACCCAACTTGTGAATGACAGCGTCATTGAGCCATTGAATTTAACCTCTACAGGTGCAGGTTACCTGTTGAAAAACTCAGACAACCTGGTCAATTTTTATTGGAACAATAAGGGGGCGCAAAGCTCAGTGACAGAATGGCGAGACGTTGACTTAAGCCACAGATTGGCCGGCGGTGGTTTTGTTTCAACCCCAAGCGATTTAGTAAAGATGGGCAGTGCCTTTTTGCAGGAAGACTTTGTTTCGGCTTCCACACGCGATCAGTTTTGGACACCAGAGCCTTTATCTGACGGCACTATGCCACCACACAACTACTCCGTCGGCTGGCGTGTCATCCAGCATGATATTTCAGATGAATTGAAAAACGTCACTGTGGTTAATCATGGTGGGGTATCGCGAGGTTCTCAAAGTTGGTTAATGATATTGCCTGAGCATAACATGTCAGTTGCACTTAACATCAACTCCAATACCAAAGTATTCTGGGATTTTGCATCGGTTTCCATGGACATTGCCAAGCTCTTTTTATTAAACGGGGCTTAGGTTAGAACGTAAAAAAGGGATACACAGCACATGGCCAGTACAGTCTTATTAAAAACTTGATCAAAGTGGTTGTGTTCCCTTCTTAACAAACGTAGTTTACTTATCAGGAACAAATAATAACAACGTGAACCTATGCATCATTTCATTGCGGAGTTTAAACAAGCATTTTCTCCAGAGTTTTGTCAGCAAATTATCGAAAAATTTGAACAAGATCCCAGACAGCACGCCGGAAGAACCGGTAGCGGTGTGGACGTCAGTAAAAAGAACAGTTCAGACTTAGGCATTTCCAAGTTTGAAGATTGGGCTGACATTAATAACCAAATCAATCAAACCTTACATCAAGCCTTAATTCAATATGCTAAGGCTTACCCGCATTTTGTTGTCGGTGCAGTCTCTACCAAAATGCAAAACCCCAACACCAGTGAAATAACCGAGCTTAGCGCTTCACATATTCAGCAAATGCCGGACACACAACTTTCCGCCATTGTTAATCGTATCTATCAGCATGAACCGATTAATTTGCAAAAGTACAACAAAACTCAAGGCGGTTATCCGTATTGGCATTCTGAACACTTTCCACATCCGCAAGATCCCGAACAGCGTTCTTTACATCGTGTATTGTTGTGGTTGGTTTATCTCAATGATGTTCAGGATGGTGGGGAAACGGAATTTATCTATCAACAAGCGAAAATCAAACCTACGACCGGAAGCCTTGTATTGTCACCCTGCGGATTTACCCATACCCACTGTGGGCATCCGCCATTATCGGGCGATAAGTATGTACTCGCTTCGTGGGTTGGCTATCGTCCTGCTAAGGCACTTTACGGCCAGTAGCATGAATGCCCTGCCAGTGACTCTCTTTGGCAGGGTTTCCGAAAACCCTTCCTCTGTCACAGAAATTTAATGAAACTTTTGTTTGCTCTTTGAATTAAATACTCGGCTAAAGACCAGATCACAGGCCTGTTTTTCCGTCATTCCATAATCAGCTTGCAACGCTTCGATAGCTGAAACCGCGGCCTGACGCTCTTCTTGGGTAGGTAAATGCCGAAATATGTATTCCAGTACCGCCACGACCTCCTGTTTTGTTGTTTTCATAGTAACCCCTATCAAAGATTCATTGTTTCATACCAATTCTGACATAGCTCTGAACTGACTAATTACTTACCAGAATTGGTATTATTATAAAGACGACCTGACTTTCTGCGATTTTGATTCAAATGCTCAGAGGTATTGATGACAAATCGATGACGTTTGTTTACTTGAGAGCTCTTCACTTTCCATTGCAGAAAATAAAGACTTTCCAAGTTGGAAAGTTATGCTATATTACTTTCCGCAGTGGAAAGTAAAGGAGAAGCTCCATGAAAGATGAAAAGGTTAACTTAAACTCAGAACAGGCGATGCAGAGTTTAGATTTGCTAAAACAAACTCAGACCAAACTTAGCCTGAGTGTACGCCCACCAATTTGGTTGAGTTCGTCTGCGGGTTTTGCTTATGGTTTATTCACCCTTAGTTTTAGTTTTGGCATGAACCAGGGGATTTGGATGTGGGGCGTCTTGCTCAGCATCATCATGTTTACTAGCCTAATCGTTTACTGGGCTCAGACATTAAAAAAACGTGGGATAAAAGGTAAAATTTGGCCCAGCAATGGCAAGTCCAGATTCACTTGGATCCTGTCTGCGGTTGTATTCGCAATTTTAGTATCCAGTGCCATCAGCACGGCAAACAATGGTTATCTCCTGATGTCTGCACTGATCAGCATAATCACGGGAGTGTGTTTCACCGCAACTTTGCACTACTTCCCTAATTATCAATTTGTTGATGGAAAGTCGTATCAAGGTAACTCAAATGAATGAAGCCAATTTCGACAATGTAATTCATGCGCCAAACCGTTTGCAGATTTGCGCCGTATTGGCGGAAATTGCCGAACTGGACTTTAAACAGCTAAAACAGCAACTCGATGTTAGTGACTCTGTGTTGTCCAAACACTTAAAGTCGCTGGAAGATGCGGGCTACGTTTACATACTGAAAAAACTGGATAATGGTCGAGTCAGGACTTGGGTGAGTTTGTCACCAGAGGGAATGAAGGCATTTAATGGCCATGTGTTAGCACTTAAAGCCATAATTGGTTAATGCCAATAGACAGCAACAAATTGGCGGTAAACATCAAGTTTACCGCCAATTATTTAAACTAGAGAAGATGGATTATTTTGCGCTTACTAAACGATTTGCATGCAGGCTTTCATTCAGAACGATCATTTCTTTGGCCACTAAAGCGGCGGAAGGCAAAAACATACTACTCACCAACCTTTGATCAATAATAACCTCATGTTTATCTTTCAAAATCTCTTTATTTTGAGCGAACGCGCCATTTCGATTAAGACGACTTTCAACTAAAAAGGGTAACAAGGTACCATTTTTGGCCCAGGACTTAGATTTTTCCGTTGAATTAGGAAAACCTGCGACACGTTTGTTCGCCACCATGTATTTTCCAGTTGATAACTTCACATCAGCAAAAGCACCGGCACCATGACCAGCACTGCCAATCACTCCACCAGCCTGATATACCTCACGAAATAGTTTCGCCATACCTTCATTGCCAGCCACATCAAACAAGGTGCCATAACCACCACCGACGTAAACGCCCCAATACTGTTCTAATTTAACTTCACTGGGTTTTAGTGATTTATTCGCTTTTTCCAAAAAGCCCTGATATTTAATGGCGTAACTGCTGATACCCACCGGATCCATCATGAATTCCACATCACCCCCATTCGGCGAGACAAAATCAACGTCATAACCATGAGTCAGAAAAACATGGAATGGCGGCGCATATTCCCACAAGTTATTACGCGCATCGTGTTTTTCTTTATCACCCATATCTACCATATTGGAGACAACGATTAATACCTTTTTGGTTGGCTCCGCCCAAGCCATTTGTGCTGTAAAAAGGAAAGATAGTACGAGTACAAGGTGACCCAATAGTCCGCTCATTCTTATCTTGTTATTAATTTTATCTTTTTTTACGAATACATCTGCCAGTTTCAACATTTGGTTTTATTCCTCCATCCTAAACACAACTTTAGTAACAAGGTTCTGAAAAAAGGTTTAAACAAATATTTTTTTATTTAACGATATTTACTGTAGATAGCTTCAATGGCACCAGATTCAATCATATGTTCTAGAGCTCGATTCAAATCCGGTAATAGATAAGCCTTCGATGGATGCAAGCGTAGTTTCACTTCCGAACGATTAATCACATCGCCAATCAGAAAATGTTTGTATTCCGGATGCGTTTTTTTGTAATACAAGATGGTGCGATAACCAATGAAAATACGTTGCACACGGTCGTATAGTAGCTGACGCAACAGCAACTTTTCCGATAGGTTATCCACACGCAATATTTCTTTGCGCTCAAATGCGGAATCAAAGTCGGGATAAGAATAACCCCGAACGATACCAACTGACTTGCCAAACAAATCTTGCGGCGATTTAACTGAAATGCGATTTCGACGTTTGAACACAATCACTTCCGTCGATATTTCGTAGGGAATGGTATATTCACCTAACACTTTGGCATGCTGACGCCAGCTTTCGTTGACACCGGGTTCGATGTCGATTCTTCCGGCATCAAACTCACGCATCACTCGGGCGAACGGATAATGGATGAGATCAAATTTGTGTTCAGTCAGTTGCTCAAGCTGTGCAAATATATCAATGAAAATGCCGCTTTCTTCATACTCTCTGATGATGGTGTAAGGGGGATTCGCGCCTTCATAAAGCGCAACGGTGAGCTCTTCTGCCCTCACGAAACATGACAGGCACAGCAAAAAAACAACGACGACTTTTTTATCCATACCTGTAACGAATTCGATCTTAATTTAATGTCTAATAATTTCAGCCTAGTAAATATGTACCGATATCGCAAAACCGGAACTCATAAGAAGTTGTAATCAATCAAATTCAGAAGTTATCGGTTTCTTTAATGGATAGTGCCATTTCTTGTTTTACCCACTCACAAAAAACTTTAATGCGTTCGAGTTTTGCCGAGTGCGCGTTGTAAACCAGATAGCGTTTCCACTCAACAGGGTGTTTGAGCTTAAACGGTACAGCAAGTTGGCGAGAGTGCAAATATGGCATAAACATGGTTGTCGCAGCCAGAGCCACACCATGTCCGGCCATAACGGCACTTAACGCTAAGTCACTCGAGGTCACTTCCGTTTTGAATAGATTATCGCTGAAACCTTCGAGCTTATTATGTTCGAACCATTGTTGCCAGGTGACTAACCGTTCATTTGCTAAGCCCACCAATGGGAATTTTAATAAATCCGCTGGCGAATCAATTTTTCCCTGATTCAATAAGGCTGGAGAACAAACAGGATAAACATAATCTTTGCCAATGAACTCAACAACATGTTGCTCGTTATCATATCGCCCTTCCACAGTGCTAAAACGTATTGCGACATCAATGTGCTTTTTACTTAAGTCTTCAACCTGATTTGAGCCCATGATTTTGATGCTAATTTCCGAATGAAGCTGTGAGAACTTATACAACCTAGGCATGATCCACATCGAACAAAACGCCTGTGTAGACGTTATGGTGAGTTCACCGGGGATCCCTTCGCACTGAATGCTATTCAACCCATCAATTATAGTATTGAAGCCTTTTTGACAGGCTGTGAAAAGTTGCTTGCCACTTTGCGTCAAAATCATATTTCGGCCATTGCGAACAAACAACTTGGTCGATAGAACTTGCTCTAGATGACGCATTTGCTGACTGATTGCCGCTTGCGACACAAACAGCTCTTCCGCGGCTCGGCTATAACTTTGATGACGCGCGGCAACTTCAAAACTGTGCAACGCATTAAGGTGCTTAAGTCGATTATCCATTCAAACCCACAAACATAAGAACAACTTATATTAGATGTTAATTCTTATCGTTGGTTTAGTAAACAACACTCGGGCATTATGCATCCAACAAAAGAGAGGAGACATACTATGAAGACAAATACAAAACACATCGAAAAGCCAATAAATAAAGGGATAAACACTCGTACCGAACGGTGTGAAAACTCGCATAACTCGTTTGAAAATTTAAATGCAATGTTGCAGCTAATTTCTAATAAGTTGAACTTATGTTGTACCATTACTTACAAATAGCCTTAATGGTTTTTCAATTGCACTTCTAGCTGAAAGTCACCAACGAGACTTTCAGCTTCATTACCTATTCCGCTCCACACTTAAACTTGACGTATCCCGCCAAAATATCGGATAGTGCCGCAAGCGCTTCTTCCCAGAATATTCAAGGTAAACGGTGACTAACCAAGTCTGTTACATCAATCGTCAAAGCGGCGAAGTTATATACCAAGGACAACATATATCCATTCGGCCTAAGACCTTTGAGCTTCTGTTATTGCTTACTGACAACCCAAAGCAAATTTTTAATAAGACAGAGTTACTCGAAAATTTGTGGCCCGACACCATCGTCGAAGAGCAAGTTGTATTTCAGAGCATTAACGAAATTAGAAAGGCGTTTGATAATAATGATGTGATAAAAACGTTTCCGAAACGCGGTTATCAATGGCAATTGCCAGTAGCGTTTGATGAATCTTACGCGATAGGTACGGACCCTGTCTCAAGTACTGAAAAGAAGAAACCCACCAAATCATTATTGATAACGCTTACCGTTGCCGTTTCATTGAGCTTGGTGTTGCTGCTGTTTAATTTGGTGGAAATCGAAATTAAAAATGGAAATCAGACATCCACTTCCATTGTGAATATCAATCACGATGGCTTGTTGTTTTTGCCCACCGACGTCGAATCTCTGACTCAGTCACAACAGTGGTTAAGATTTGGCATCTTAGATTCCGTTATCAGTCAGTATGCACCCACGCCTTCCCTAACGGTTTTTAAGCTGGAAGATACGATTGAGATAATTAATCGAGTTCCTTCTCCCAAAGTGGATATGATCGATACCTTATTTGCCAAGTCTGGTGCAAGTTACATTGTAGAAACTTCGGTAAGCGGTGTACCTGGCGAATACCACCTTATTTACACCATGCATACGCAAAAAGGCCGTATGAAGGAAGTCCTTACGTTAACGACACTGGATGACATTACTGAAAACATCACCCATCTAACACAGGACAAGTTGGGAGGAAATCATAAGAAAAACGAACAAACTTTCGAGCAGACGCTGCAAAATGAACTAATGGCGAGTGGCATTGAGTTACTGGAGGCTGGTGATGCAACCTCCGCGTTATCCTTTTTTCACAGTGCTATGTTAAAACAACCCAATAACCTTCTCGCACTCTATTTTCTATCGCGTGTACAAATGGAGGCGGGTCGGTATACCGAGGCGCTGGAGACAGTAAATAAGGCGATCAATCTGGCCGATAGCGATTACCCATCTCTGAATAGAATAAGATTAATTCGAGGTAATGCCTTACTCGCCACGGGTAAACTTCAACAAGGGAAGAGCGAACTAGAGCTCGCTGAAAGCCTTTCCAAACAAGTTGCAGATTGGTTGTATTATGCTTATTCACAAACCATTTTAGCTAAAGTTGCTCAATTCGAAGAAGATTTTCCACAAGCGGAAATTCGTCTTAATCGCGCTCTGGAATACCAACAGATCTTAAATTGCCCTATGGGCATTGCCCAGTCGGAGCTGGACTTTGCCGATTATTATTTGTTGCGCCAAAACACTACCAAAGCGAAAGAAAAATTCGATAAAGCCCGAGCAATTGTTTCTAACAAATCGTTAAGCAAACTGGAGCCACAAATTACAGCGTTCAAAAATCGCTTAGCTTCAGAATAACCTAAACCTCAGCCAATACTTGACTGAGGGTCACTTACTTTTAGAAAACTTTTAGGCAGGTTTAAAACTTCCTTTATGGCTCTATAACCCAGAGGATTGTCATTATCACTTCATCCTATTGAGCAGCCTTAAATCGAGCTGCAACTGTTTAAAGAAGTGAAATATGAAACTGAAGACCCAATTTAAATCCGTTCTATTGCTGACAACTGTTATTAGCCAAATGGCACTAGCAAATTCCCCTGCGACTGGGGATAAGATTGCTTTCATCAATACCAATGTGATCTCTTCTAATTTGGCTTTCCCACTGCTTGAAAGCACGGTGTTGGTCGAAGATGGCAAGATTGCCCGTGTACAACCTTCGGTAATCGACATTCCCAAAGGGTACGCCAAGATAAACCTGAATAATAAATGGCTAATGCCAGGGCTTATTGATGGCCATGTCCATCTTGCCCAATCTGGTGGGGCGTTTACTCGACCGGACATGTTTGACGCCCAGCAAATAAGTTCATACGCGGAAGATCAAAAATGGCTTCAGGCAAATGAAAAAAATATTCTTAAGGACTACATGTCATTTGGCATTACCTCAGTCATCGATATGGGCGGCCCAGAACGTAACCTTAAGCGCCATCAGCAATTAAGCGAAAGCAGTCAATTCCCTTCTGTTTATGCTGCCGGGCCGCTACTGGCGCCAATGGATGTACCCAAGTTGCAACATGATGGCAAAACTTTCTGGCAAGTCACCTCATCGGCAGATGCTATTGAGTTAGTAAAACGGCAACTGGAGTTTAATGCCCACATGGTGAAACTTGTATGGACTCCAGAAACCGGATTATCACCTGATGGACTTTATGAGCTGTTTCAGCCCGCTATTGCTTTGGCAAAAAAACATAACAAAAAAATTGCCGTGCATGTTGAAGACAAAGCCAATGCTATATCGGCCATAAAAGCCGGTGCCGATATTCTGGTTCATGGCTTAATGGATGATCCGGTGGATGATGATTTCATTAAGTTAATGAAAAAACACAATGTCACCTATATGCCGACGCTGGCCGCGTTTAAACATTATTTTGAACTGTTTAAGAACCAAAGGTTGTTCTCTGAGTTAGACAAGGCCACAAGTAACCCGAAGATCATTAAGTCGTTTGATACCTTAATGACGAACATGGACAAAACAGATCAAATGTTCCAGATCTTTATTAAGTACATGCCTTATGTGGACAAACCCAAGTCAGAGCTAACTTCAATGTCGGCCCAGGAGCAAAACATTATTGGTCAACTAAGTGGTGTGTTTTCCGACAAGAAACTTAAGTTACAGCTAAAAAATCTGAAAACCATATTAGATTCCGGGGTTAACTTCGGGTTTGGTACCGATGCGGGTAATCCTAGCACCCTGCACGCTTCTTCTTTTGAGGACGAAATCAAAGCATGGCAGCTTGCGGGGGCCACCAATGCACAAATCATCAAGGCGGCGACATTAGGCAACGCCTATGCGTTAGGATTAGAACATGCCATTGGCAGCATTAAACCGGGTGCCAATGCCGATTTCACCGTGTTAAAACAAAATCCATTGCGGGAGATAAGTGCCTTGATGCAGCCAGAGATGGTCATAAAAAATGGCAAGGTTTCTATCAACATGGGGAGCATGTAGATGAATAAGCTCGGCACATTGGCAATTTCCTTGGTGGCCTTTAATAGTTTTGATGCAGAAAGCATTGTGATACGCCACGACGTTAACGATAGTCATTATCTGGCAACCGAATCGGAATTCCCACCTCTTGCAACCCTTTATCAAATTGGCGTGCATGGAACGTTAATTAAACCTCAATGGGTAGTTACGGCGGCCCACACGATATTTTGCATGGAGCCCGGCGACAAAATTAAGGTAGGTGGTAAATGGGCAACCATTGAAGCCAGATACGCTCATGCCAACTATGAGCTAGATGGTGAAAATGACATTGCGTTGTTAAAACTAACCAAGCCTGTAGACGATATAAAACCCGCCAAACTCTATCGACAGTCCGATGAAGCCAGTCAACAAATTTGGTTTATGGGTGTTGGCGGCACAGGCACGGGTAAAACCGGTCAGACGGTGTCATACAAGGAAAACAACGGCCAATTGAGGAAAGCACAAAACACCATTCGCGAGACTAACCAAAAGGAAATATTTTTCACCTTTAACGAAGGCAAAGATGCGTTGCCTTTAGAAGGGGTATCCGGTAATGGAGACAGTGGAGGGCCAGCATATAAAAAAATCGATAATGAATTTTATCTCTATGGCATAAGCTCAAGAGCCGATTCTTGGTTTAAGGACATTGGTGACTATGGCATAAATGAGGTGTATTCCCGCGTGTCTTACCACAGCGAGTGGATAGATAAAGTTACTGATGAAAACGCCGATTATCTGGAAAAACACACCACTCAAAATCGATTCGCTCAACACAATATCAAGGACCAATTACCACAGGTATGTGAAATGATTGGTTACAAATAAAACCAATAAAACTAAAGGTTTACGGGCTGCACCGGCAGCCCGCTAGTTGTTAGACTATAGCCAGTTAACTTTCAGCTAGATTAATCGTCACAGCTATCGCCACTTTCTCTCGTTTTCTGGTGATAACGACAAGGATTTAAATTGAACCGCTTTTTATTTTTTAGTTTTTTGCTTTTATTTATTGGACAAGTACAGGCTAACCACACACAAACAAATTCCGCCCAGATACAAATCTCGCAGACGGGACCATTTTCCATTCCGCGGACACAAACGGTTGAGCTGATGGATCAGGAGACCAATCGCGTTTATCCAATTTACATTAAGCTACCTCGCGGTTATCAACGTAACAAAACGAAACGTTACCCAGTGATCTACATTACCGATGCTAACTATGCCTTTCAGGTGGTATCCGGTGCCACGCGATTTCCAATGAATACCAATAAGATGCAACACGCCATTTTAGTAGGCATTTCTTATTCTAAGGGTTCTCGCGGCGACACGAGTCGAATTCGTGATTTTACTCCGGCTTATGCCAAAAGCTGGAAAAAGCTCACTGGCGAAGGACCTCAACACCTCAGATTTATAAATGAGGTGGTCTTCAAACATATAGATAAACACTTCCGGACTGACACGAACAACCGCACCTTTGTCGGTAACTCGTTAGGCGGCTTGTTTGGCGCCTACATTCTCATTACCAAGCCCGACATGTTTAACAACTATGTTTTGGGCAGCCCCTCTTTGTGGTTCAATAATGAAGTGTTTTTTGAGCTGATTAACAAAACTCAAATCGACAAAAGTGCTTTAAATGCCAAGGTATTTGTCGGGATCGGCGAGCGAGAAACAACAAAGCTGGATGGACGATACGATATGGTTGAACATGCTCAACTTTTCGTGAAACGTCTTAACGACTGGAAACTTCCCAATCTGAAGCTCAAGTTACTCGTGATCCCAGAGGCGAATCACGAAACCGCTTTTCCTACAACTGCCATTCAAGGCCTTTATTGGTTGCATAAACATTAGAGCGTGTTGATCTTTGCTGTTTGTTTTTACAGCCGAATGTATGGTTTTAGTACAAGGCGGAGCCAGCGTAGTTTGGTTGTTCCAAATAAGTCTGGTGATACAGGTTTTTAACTCCTGTAAAACCTAAGCCCTTACATCCATGTAAGGGACGAAGTAATAAAGCCATACAGGCGCTGCCCGAAGGGTGCACAGCAAAGGTGCGCTAGTGTTTCATATGTTAAGGGGCTATTTGGGTGAAGAGGTCTTCTGGCGTAGCATAAAGCGATATAGCGAAATAAATAGGGGCAGCTCGGTCACCACAATTGATTTGCAAAAAACGCTTGAGCAGGAATCGAATCAAAATCTGGATCCGTTTTTCAACAAATGGGTTTATGGAACCAGCTTGCCCAAGCAACAAGATATTTTCTAAGAGCAGCAAGGTATATTTGTAAAAAGCGGCAAAATAAGAAGTTTGTCTATACTGAAATTGTTAGCCGATCATGAATGAAGTTGAGCTCAAGATAGGCCACATAGTCATTCATCGAACAACTTATTGGGCTGCAAACTATGAATCAAAATCAATTACCAAAGGCCGCGTACACCAACTCAGATTATTTTGACCTTGAGCAAAAGTTACTTTTTTCGAATCAATGGACATATGCTGGTTTCCCTGAAGATTTTGTCAAGCCGGGCGACTTTATGACGCTGGATGTCGGCTTAACAAACCTCATCATTCTTAAACAGGCCTCTGGTGAATTGGCGGCCTTTCATAATGTTTGCCGGCACAGAGGGACCAGATTGTTAGACGGCAAAGGCCACCTGACGGAACACCTCACTTGCCCCTACCATAACTGGCAATACCAACACGACGGAGAACTAATTGTCGCGCCTAAAAGCGAGACTGAATTTCCCAACACAGACCAATCCTGTCTAAATTTGATTCCAGCACAGATTGGCATTTGGCGGGGCATGGTATGGGTCCACCCAGATATTAATGGCCCTTCACTCGAAAGTTATTTTGAAAAACTCGATCCCTTTTTGGCTCCTTACCGCGTATCGGATTTAGTGGAGTCGAAAGAGGATACTTACACAGAAGAAATTAAAGCCAATTGGAAAATTGTCGTAGAGAACTTCATTGATCACTATCACACCGCCCACTTACACGCTGGCAGTTTGAACATGTATCAACATGACAAAGCAGAGTCTGGGTTTGTTAATCAGCATTATTGGTTCTGGGAACCCATTACCGAAGACTATAGGAAGGATGTCGAACACAACGCTTTAAGGCCGCTTATTATGGCAGCGGATGACAAAAAGCTCGGTTCATGGGTGCCATTGTTGTTTCCAAATACTGGTTTAGTCGAATCAGAATCTTCCTGGTCGGTATTTCATATCAAACCTTTGTCGGTAGACAGAACACTGGTCATCGTCAGAACCAAAGTACAGCCTTGCTCAACATTGGAATACCTCAAACAAACCGCCACGTCCTATGATTTCTGGAATAAAAAAGTGAAGTCCAAACGCAGCTGGCATGACCCGGAAAGCCCATTAAGCTCCGGAGACTTTATGCAAGAAGACACACATGTGTGCGAACACATGCAAAACTCTCTCAATAACCCCTATTTTGAATTTGGTCCATCTGCGTCAAAAGGAGAGTCGGCGGTTCGGCAATTTCAGCAGTTCATTGACGAGTTAATATCGCCGCATTGGTCAAAAAGCAAATAATTAGACGGCGATTACTGCCAATCACTTGGTCAAATAGCGTTCTCCAAGTGTGAGGTGTTTTAAGGGAACTCGTTAAATTTCTTAGTTTTTGAATGGTTATTGGAACTTTTTTATTTTTTACTACTCGGACAGTTCATCAATTATTGAACTTTATTACACTTTGTATCCATACCCTAAGGATATGACGTTAGTGTGCTTCTTTGTTCGGGAGACAAATGAATGAACAAATGGATCAGAAATACACTCATTGCCGCAATGTTCCCGGCACTTGTCATTGCGAATAACCAAAACCCGCTCGAGCAAGTGGACTGGTTGTTATATCAAGGCAATGTAAAAGAAGCGGAAATCGCACTTAAACAAGTTAAAAAGAATGACACTAACCGTGCCGAACATGGCCTCTTAAGAGCCCGGATCGAATTTGCCAATGAAGCCATGGATGATGCAGCCGACACACTCAAGGCCCTTATTAAAAATCATCCCGATAACGCAGAAATGCACTTTTGGTTAGGTCGTATTAAGGGCGCGCAGGCGCAGCAAGCCTCTATTTTCAGCGCCGCTTCCTACGCAAAGGAAGCTAAAGAGGCGTTTTTGAACGCCACCAAAGTTGACCCTAACTATGTTCCGGGCCACATTGGCTTAATTCAGTATTACACCAACGCCCCATCTATGGTCGGCGGCTCAATCAAAAAAGCAAAACAAGTCGCAGAAAAACTGGCAAAGATAGATCCGGTAGAAAGCACCTTAAGTTTTCTAGATATTGCTCGTGAAGAATCAGATGAAACTCGAGCTTTAGAGCTCATTCAAAAAATTGAAAACGAACATAAACATTATGCGCCTGCTCTGTTAACCGCTGCATTTTATTACCAACAAGCGGAAGAATACCAAAAAGCCCTCAAACTCTTTGTCAGAGCCAGTGAATTGCCTTTAGTGGATAATATTTCGAAAATGCAACAAAGACGCTTTAGCCAATCCAAGATGGCCGCGTTGTATCAAATTGGTCGTACCGCTGTATTTGCCGAAAAACACATGGACCAAGGCATAACTGCGTTAACTCAATACATAGATTCGCCAGTACCTCGTGACTTACCATCAAAAGACTGGGCTAAATTTAGATTATCTAATTTATATGTATTGAATAAACAGGAAAACTTGGCAAAACCTATTTTGGTGACACTGAAACAAAACTCACAAGAAGAAGATTTAATCGAGGAAGTGGAAGATGCATTGGATGAGCTTTAATGCCAAGCTCATCTGGTATTAAACGATCTAAAAGTCACTAATATCCTTTTCTCGTTATTATCGGGCTTGCCCCGGTAATTCATAAAAGAACTGGGTTATCCAATCAAGTTTGATAATGACGTATTTGTACTCTGAGAATGTATCGCAAAACACCTTGGGTAATGACATCCATTTCCGTCATTATCGGGCTTGCCCCGGTAATTCATAAAAGAACTGGGTTATCCAATCAAGTTGGATAATGACGTATTTGTACTCTGAGAATGTATCGCAAAACACCTTGGGTAATGACATCCATTTCCGTCATTATCGGGCTTGCCCCAGTAATCCATAAAAGAACTGGGTTATCCAATCAAGTTGGATAATGACGTATTTGTACTCTAAGAATGTATCGCAAAACACCTTGGGTAATGACATCCATTTCCGTCATTATCGGGCTTGACCCAGTAATTCATAAAAGAACTGGGTTATCCAATCAAGTTGGATAATGACGTATTTGTACTCTAAGAATGTATCGCAAAACACCTTGGGTAATGACATCCATTCCCGTCATTATCGGGCTTGACCCAGTAATTCATAAAAGAACTGGGTTATCCAATCAAGTTGGATAATGACGTATTTGTACTCTGAGAATGTATCGCAAAACACCTTGGGTAATGACATCCATTTCCGTCATTATCGGGCTTGCCCCGGTAATCCATTTACAACAGATGGATCATCCGATTGAAAGGCACACTCAAAGCTCGGATTTAACTCAGCGCTTTTTTAAACTCATCTTTATACCTGCGTGAAAGTGCCAAGCGTTTTCCCCCTTTGAGGGTAATTTCTCCATCTCCACTTCCCTGATAACTTATGTTATCAATGGCTTGATGATTCACGGCAAAACTGCGGTGAATGCGGCTAAAATTAACGCTGTTTAACCGTTCAGATATCTTGGTTAGCGTGGAGCGCAGTGGGTAAATACGGCCATTGCTGTGCAGGTTGACATAATTTCCTGAAGACTCAATCCATTCAATATCTTCAACCTTTACTAAAAACTCTTTATCGAGCTTTTTAACCAAAAAGTGTTTAGGTGGTAACCTTGGTTCTGATTCACGTTGTTGCTCTTGTTCGGCTTGTGTTTCATTCTCAGCAATGATGTTTGCTTCCCCTTTTAATCGGGAATATACAAAAACACCTATATGATAAACCCCAAAGAAGAATATATATCCCCAGGCATCTTTTCGATATTCATACCAAAACTCTCTTAACCAGGGGCCGAAGTTATATTCCATATCATTAATTTGATAAATGCCTTCTCGTATCAACACCATGATGGTCACGTGGGCTAATGAAAACAAAACCGATGCCACAAGGTGAATAACAAGTAGTTTCTTATAACTCGCAAACTTTATTGGTAAACGTTGAAACACACTGAATAAAAAGGGCAATAAAACCAATGTGCTCACGACACTGGAATACTCCCAAACAAAAGGCTCCCACATCGAAATAGATGGTGAACCATCTCTGGTTTGCTCCAACCATACACTAGATGCATTTATCGTGTTGTTCAAAAACAAATAAAAAGCGACCGCCAAATACGAATACAGAACTTTATGTTGATCAAACCTTTCAAATAACGTCATTTTAATCCCTTTATACCACCGCTTATCACCCAAGCCTTATAACTCAACACTTTCCGGTATTTCTTCATATTCTAATTTGCCAAAGTAGGGTTACACAAATTGTACGGAGATCGTCATGGAAACTCATCATACCCGTCGATACGACATCGACTGGATACGGACTTTAGCACTAGCTGTTTTAATCTTATACCACATCGGCATGTATTATGTGGCGGACTGGGGCTGGCACATAAAAAGTGCAAACACATCCGAATTTTTACAAAACATCATGATACTAACCAATCCTTGGCGCATGTCTTTGTTATTTTTTATAGCCGCGATTGCATTGGCATTCGTTCAACAAAAATACGCTACTTGGCATTTGTTTAAAACCAGGACAAGTCGCCTGTTGAACCCACTGTTATTTGGCATGTTTATCATAGTGGTACCACAAACTTATTATGAAGCATTAAGCCAAAACCTGATCGAGCCGAGTTTCTTCCAATTCTGGAAAGAATACATCAATCCAAATACTCAATTGTTAAAAGACCACCACACCGTCATTGGACTTTTAACCTGGAATCATCTGTGGTTTTTACCTTATTTGTGGCTATACAGCCTTATCTTTTTATTCGCCAAACTGCCAATGACAAAACTCGCAGAATCCAGCATTGCGAAAACCACGCCGATGCCGGTTATTTTCGTTTTAATGGCAATTTTATTGGTGGTTGTTTGGTACTTTCTGCGTCCTGACTTTCCACCAACAAATGCCCTAGTGAATGATTGGTTCAATCACGGCAAGTATTTTTCCGTTTTTGCGTTTGGTTATGTATTTGCATTGCAGAAAAACTGGTGGTCATTTGTCATCGAAAAGCGCAATTACTTCTTAACTTTAGCGCTCTGTGGTTATGTATTTCTCATCGCAGATAGGAACGGCCTGTTCACGACGTTAGCTAGCCAATATGACACAAACGTCTTTGTAAAACTGCTGTATGGATTCATCATGTCAATAAACCACTGGGCCTGGATCATGGCAGTTGTCGGCCTTGCCGGTTACTGGCTGAATCGTCCGAGCGAAAAACTCAAATACGCCACGGCAGCTATTCTCCCTTGGTATGTATTGCACCAAACATTAATTATCGTCTTTGCCTGGTGGTTAAAGCCGCTTGATATGCCAATTTTCTTGGAATCGGTGTTGCTATTATTCATGACATTGGCAGGTTGCTTTCTGGGATATGAAGTTATCAGACGAGTTAATTTTCTTAGATACTGGTGTGGTATTCCGCCCAACACAAAACCATCTAACGTAATACAAGTCGCGAAGCGCGCTGCCACCAATAATTAATTTTTTGTGCGATGTTAACTTTAATCAATGTGGTTTGAACGATTGTTCAAACCATCATTTTCTCACACTGCAATACTAATAATTCGTCAACAATACCCAAAACTCCTGCCACCAGCTTCGTGTTGAAATTGCCTTGTCACGTAACCGCTGCAAATCCCCCTTCGACAGCCAACGCCCTTCTTTTATGACAGCATCAGGCGATTTTAGGACATCAATATTTTCGATTGGGTTCTGACTAGAAAGGATTAAGTCCGCGCTTAAACCTACCTTAATTTGACCTAACCTGTTTTCGAGTTTTAGCGCCTTTGCCGGATTGATTGTTGCGGCACGTAAAACATCAAAACTGTCTAAGCCAGATTCTTTCATTAACTTAAGTTCGTTATGTGTAGACAGCCCATGAGGAGAAAGCAAAACACCTGCGTCAGAGCCAACTAATAGCGGAACATCATTGCCATGCAATTCACCAGTGATCTTTTTTAACAACGCTAATGTGTTTTGGTTATGTTTTGCCATATTGTCGGAGCTATTAAGCCATCTAGCTACCTGATTTCCTTTCGCCTCCCAAGCGATAATGGGAGAGATGTAATCCCTAGGTAAACCATCTAAAAAATCCTGTTTATTCTGGCTTAGTTGCGTTAGCTGCCAAAATATATGCAAGGTAGGCGTAACGGGTACGTCTGCATATTTTAAGTTTGTAATGGTCGCGTCTAATTTTTCTTGGTCAAACTTGAAATTCAGCGGGCCTTGATAAATATCTTCTACGTGCTCTAACGACTGCATGCCTTTTAGAGAATGCCACTCCATACCATTCACCGGATGAGGACCGTGTTTAGCGACAGGCATGTTGAGTCTTTCCGCTTCATGCAACAAAGCTTGCAAGGCAGGTTTGGAAATACTGCCGTAAACCTTGATCAGATCATAACCTTGGTGTTTTGCTGTATTTATTACAGCTCGTGCTTCTTCATCCGTATTCACCGTCCAATTTAGAGGCAAGGATTCTTCACCAGATCGAACGATTGGGCTACTCACTGTCATACTGCTCGCTAGCCAACCTTGTTTTTGCTCTTCCCGCCACGTCAGGTGTTGTTTGACGCCATTCATCACTCGAACGTGTGTCACGCCATGAGATAAAGATAATTCAAACGCTGACTGATCATAGGCATGCACATGCATGTCGATAAGGCCTGGGGTCAAATAACCTCCTTTTGCATCGACTATCTGAGCGGCTTCATAATTTGAGTAACTAGACGCGGGCTCGATACCAGCGATCAAACCATCTTTTATGATGACATTTTGTCCAGCTTTTATAGTTCGTTTCGCAACATCAACAACATTAACATTAGCAATAATCAGTTCGTTATTTGACCATTGGTCACAGTTAATATTTGACTCTTGGTCACATTCAAGCTCATCCCTTTGATAAGCAAAGCCAGAAAGCAATAAAACCAAGCACATAAAAAGTGTCAATGGCAGGGCGTAAAGGTGGGTAATAGACTTCTTCATAACTCTCTCAATAAATCGAACAATTGAGAGTGCAGGATGCCCCATTCCAAGTTATGCAGCGTCGCAAATCAAGATCTTGAACGTTTGTTTTCTAATTTTAGCCTCACTTTTTTCTGGTATTCCTAAACTCGTTTGGTGTCATTGAAAAGTGCCTTTTGAAAACCAAATTAAAATTGGACTTAGAGTTAAAGCCAGCCTCCATCGCCAGCTCCAAAATTGATTTCTTATTTGCTTGCATGAGCTTACACTTTACATACTCCAACCTAAGCTGGTTAATATAGTCATTAAAATTTTGCTGAGCACCGACATTTATCGCACGTGAAATATCTCGGGTTTGCAATCCGCTCAATTCAGATAGCTGCAAGAGTGTAAGGCGCGGGATCTTGTACCAGTTTTGTTCGTAAATATCTTTTTTAAGCTGACTAAAAATCGAATTGAAGTACTCGACATCATCAAACGGCAAATCACCATTTTCCTTAACCTCTTGCCCTTGAGCAGAATCCAGTTCCGTTGCTTTTTCAGATTCAAGTGATAAAACGGCGCTTTTTTGCAGTAAGAGCTGACGTATCAAAACGGCAATGAACAAAACACTCACCGCCGTACTTATGCCCTGGCCAAAGACATTCTGGTAATGAGAAATAAAAGGCTGAAAGTTGAGTCGGACCAGATTGAATATGCTCACCACAGTTAAAATGAAAAGCCCCAACTCCAACCATTTCATAGAAAGCTCTGATGCATCTGAACGTTGCTCCAGAATTTCAACCCTAAATCGTATTAACCTCTTAATCGACAAATACGCGTATCCCACCCGCCACACAGTGCCAATAGCGATCACCACCTCTGTGTAATGCGTAAAAGGTAAAACCAGCAACATAGGCAAGTAATGCCAGTATATATTATTGCTTAACTCATCCCCTAAAAAGCCTTTGATGGCTAAATAGATGGCTGGCCCAAAACCCAAAATGAACGCAGGAGTCACTAAATAATACTCACGCGTTACATGCAATTCTTCCAATAAATTAAAAATTGAAGCGACGGAAACCAAAACCAACAAATAGCGTATCTGCCGAAATCTTGGATAAGACAACAGCAGTGAAATTCCGAATACACTAAGGGTTAATAAACTAATTTGAAGAAAGTTTACAAAACTAATTTCGAACATACGTTTTTGCTTGTTTGCTTATTTAATAAGAGTCAAAACCTCTTAAGTTTGATTAGGTAAAAAGAAAACTGATTGTTTCACATAAATTTCACTTGATGCCAAATAAATTTATTGTCGACGATTGAAATCGAGCATTTAAAGGAGCAACACAACTATGATGGCATCCATATTAGCAGCGCTTGCACTAATTTCATTTTATTTAATGTTACCTGTCGATTCCGCAATGGTGACAAAAGGAAAACAATCTTACGAAATCCAAGACGTCAATATAGTTAACGTAGTTGACGGTTCGGTACAAGAAAACATGACTGTAATGATAGATGACGGAATCATCACGCAGATTACGCCGACCTCTATTGTTTCTCAAAGCGAAAACATTATAGATGGCAAGGGAAAGTACCTAATGCCTGGCCTTTGGGATATGCACACACACTCTATTAAGTTGTCGCCGCAAATTCACCACCCATTGTACATCGCTAATGGCGTAACGGGTGTGCGCGACCTTTCTGGCTGTATGATTGAAGACGACAGTTTTTGGGCCTGTGCAGATGACAGAAGACGCTGGTCCGACGAAGCCACTAAAGGACTTCGTACCTCGCCGCGTTATGTTCAACAAAGCAGTTACCAAGTAAATGGTGGTTCTGAAGTTCCAGCAGACTACCCATCATTTTTTAAATTGAATAAGGCTGAAGACGCAAAACACATGGTTGAATTTTACGAGTCTAACCATGCTGATATGATCAAAGTTCATGCAGGTATAACCGCCGAACAATATCACATGTTAGCGACAGCACTTAAAGATTCAGATTTAGACTTAGTTGGTCATAAACCTCTTAATGTATCACTTGAACAAGCGTTCAGTGCCGGCCAAAAAAGTCTGGAACATGGACGTGTATTCTTGTTTGAATGTTACCTTGATAGTGAGTCATTCCGTTTATCAGATGATCCCTACAAGGCCTATACGCCAGATTTACAACGTAAGTTGATCAATCAGCAGGATAAAGAAAAGTGTGATGGGCTTATGAAAGACATGGCTGCAGCGGATTCTTACTGGGTGCCAACATTAACTACGTTACAAAGCTCAGCCTATGCCCAGGATGAAACATTAATTGAGCAACCTAAATACGACTACATCCCCTATTTAATGAAAACGCTTTTCTGGCAACCTGACCTGAATAACGCAAAAACCAAGGGATTTGATTCGGAAGGTCAATACATTCACGAGGACTTCTTACAGGCAGCAAAACAACACATTAAAACGGCTAACGAGCTTGGCGTTAAATTTTTGGTGGGCACGGATACGTTAGATACAACCGTTGTAGCTGGCGTATCCATGCACGATGAAATGGCATCTATGGTTGACGCGGGCCTTTCTCCTGCGGAAGTGTTATACGCTGCCACCTTGTCTGCCGCCACTTACGCTGGCCAACAAGACAAATTTGGCTCCGTTGAAACGGGCAAAGTTGCGGACTTAATCCTGTTAGATAAAAATCCGTTAGTGAATATTCAACATACCAAAACAATCAACTCGGTTTTATTCAACGGTCACTTATATGATGAAGCTGCCATCGATGAGTTAAATGACTTTGCTAAAGACCAAGCGAGCAGCGTAAAGGTTAATGCCCATTATCTTTGGAGCTTAGTTCAAAGCCCGCTAATGCGTATGCAAATCGCGGACTAACTTATTTTATGCTAAAAACAGGCGGTACAAAAAAGTTATTGTACCGCCTTTTAAAGTGTTTTAAGGCGTTACCTCTTTAGGTTGCAACTTGGACTTTGCTAGTTCTCCTTACCCAGCACCCTAACAACAAAAACAAACCTAAATAAGAAAAACTTCCGCCACCACCTGATGACGAACCAGAAGTCTGTGAACTATTTGTTTGTGACAAATTGGCTTTTGCTGCCACATTAACGATTGCCACTCCTTTCACCGCCTCACCTGAAGCATCTGTCACGGTAAAGCTAAAACTGTCATCACCTTTAAAACTTGCATTAGGTGTATATTCAAATGAGCCGTCATTATTGAGGACAACATTTCCAGAAGACGCATTAGTGCCCAAACTAAAAGTTAACTCATCATTTTCTATGTCGGTCGCAATTAAGGTGGATTTAAGCGTGTTACCTTCGATTACAGAGAATTCATTGTTTTGCACAACCGGGCCATCATTCACAGGCGTTACTTCAACCGAAATTAATTTTTGTGTACTACCATCGTATTGGTCCGTGACTTGAATAGAAAAAGCATCCGTACCATTAAAATCACGATTCGGTCTATACGTCAGCTCGCCACTATTTTCGACAGTAACCAGCCCGCCAACAGGTTCATTTACGACGTTATAAGTTAATACATCGTTTTCCAAATTTTCGACACTCAACGAAATAACTACATCTGTATCTTCAGTGGCTCCAATCGACTCAGTTAAAACCCTAGGGGCTTTGTTTATGGCAAAACGATGAACCTGCATATTACTATGTACGTACATTTTATTGTCGATAATCTCTGCACCCAATAAAGTTGATGCGAGAACATTCTCATTTTCTAAAGCTAAAGGCTCTTTTGGATTGCTGATATCCAGGATACTTATCCCATTCCCGGAGGTAGGTAAAAATACCCAATTTTCAAACACCTCGAAGTCCCATGTATTGCCCCCACTGTATCGAGTAACAGACTGCAACTCAGGCTTCTCGGGATCCATAACATTCCAAATAGAAAGTTCACCGTTAACAACAGAATAAAGATAGTCGCCTCTGATTTTTACGCTATCGATCCAATTCTCATCGCCGATTAAATTTGTCGCTATTAACTCATTCTCATCATTGTTGTAAAAATGAAAAAGCCCCTTATCCGTGCCCAGAAAATATTGGCTACCTTTTTTGCCTATTGCTGTGACATAAGCAAAGTCACCTACATAATCAACAGGAGCAAACTCTTCCTTAAGTGAAAGTTCGCCGTCAAGTTGAATTGAATAATTAACTACGGCTTGCGGAGCGGCTAAAGTTAATTCGTCATCTTCAGCCAGAATTTCATCAGACACTCCGTTGTTCTGTCCTGGCATAACTCCAAAAAATGACAACCCTTTTTGCTCAGTGAGAAGCCATATATCATTTGTACATGTGTAAATGAAACCCTTATAGGCCACTCGGCATTGTCTGTCAGTGTGTCTTACATTCGAAACCCGCGAAATTGCGTTATCTGAAGTTGATAACATTTGACTGTAGTAGCCAAATGCCGCCAAATGGTCATCAACAGCTGACACCTCATAGATAAAATTTGCAAAGCTGTATCTACCTATTTCGCCATATTCACTCAACATCACTATAGAATTAAGGTTATAAAGAGCAAAGTAATCATCAGTGGTGGCCACTACCGTGCCATAGTCACTAATTCGTATATTCGAGCCATCTTTGGCAATTGGACTAAATGGCGTAGAAATATCAAACCTTTCAATTTCTCGATCGCCATATGTTGCGTACAACTCATCACCATTTAAGGTTAATGCATATATATGATCATCGACTTGAATCTCGTTTTTCTTTACATCTGATGGGTCAGCAAAATCGTATACCAATATCTTCCTATCCATTGTTGGATAATAAACGATATCCCCCTTTACCAAGGTATCTGCTTTAGTAAAAAGACTCCCGCTAGGCAAACCCAACGTTTTTTCAGAAAAGACAGTTTCTAAATACCTTGCTTGGTCAAGAGACAATAACCTGACTTCATCATCAGCTAATGCAACGAGAGCATTATTAGTCAAAGTAAGTCCAACGTTATTTAAAGAAGTTTCGGCCAAGGTATGTCGAATTAATTCAACTGGACTTGTTTTATTGGAAACATCGTAAACGTACAAATAGGTATTGTTACTATCTCCACTCCAATCATTACCTACTAAAAACAATCGCTCTTTATTTACGGCAAATGAACGCCAATGTATCTTATTTTCTTTTGATATTGATGTAATCACTTCAGGGTTTTCTATGTCAGTTACATCAATAATGTACACCTGACCCGCCGAATGTGCGTACAAGTAATTGCCTAACTTACTGAGGTTTTGAATCGTTTCGTTTCCGTTTAATCGAAACTTTGTAATTTCTTTCGGCTCCGATGGCATACTGACATCCAGTAAAATGACCCCATCACTGGCAACATACAAAGTGTTGCCATCAGAAATGACTTCTTGATAATAAGCGTCTCCCCACGTTTCTTCCCATACCAAATTAATATCATTGGCTTTAACTGAAAAACATAAAGAAACAAAAATAGAAAAAAAGAAATGAGTGAATTTCATGAATTAAATCCATTTATGCGATTATTATTATTTGGCGCAGGAGGGTATCAAATCAGGAACAGTTTTTAAACAACTCAAAAAAACGCACCCGTTACTATTTACCTAGGCCTATTTATATTTAAATGCCATCTTCATTGTTAAACCCGGCTCCATTCGTTCAACGTGAATGGAGCCGTGTTGTGCAATCATAAGCTCGTTGACTAACGACAAGCCAATTCCGGTACCTTGTGTCGTCCGTGTTAGTTCACTGCCACCGCGATAAAACAGCTCAAACAACTTATCTTCTTGCTCAGCAGAAATGCCGACACCATAATCTCGAATGCTTAAAATAACGTGTTCCGAATTTGTCGAGTCCAGTGCAAAATTCACGTCGATTTGTTGGCGACTGACATCACTTATTCTTTCTTTATCAAAAAACTTCACCGCATTGTCGGTAATATTGATAACCACCTGTGCAAACGCATCGACATCCACCAATAACATAATGTTCTGCGCATCATCAAAGTCATGAGTCACATTAAGTTTAAAGCCATTTTTGTCTACTAACGAAGACACTTTAGAATGAATAATATCTATGAGTACAGAAAGCTTTGTGTATTTAGGATCAACACTGTGCTGCGGTTGGCTCAATTTGGCCAGTTGCAGAATATTGTCAATTAAACGTGATAAACGTTCACTTTCGGTAAATATGAATTCGTAATAATCTCTTTGATGTTCCTCGGACAATACTTGTCCCGTTTTTAACATCTCTGAATACATGCGAATGGACGTTAACGGCGTTTTTAATTCATGACTAACAGAAGAAACAAAATTGAGGCGCTCTTCCGCCAATTTAATTTGACGAACGCCAATCCGATAAAAACCGTAACACCCGAGCGCAACCGCAATACCCAAAATAATGATTAAGCTTAACGTGTAAGTGATCGCAGAGTCCATACGCAAATCTGCAATGGCATACGATACTTTGTAATGATTCAGTGGCCAGTTAAGCTGATGTTCGCTAATGAACGTTTTTGAGAGCGACGTATTTTTATTTTCTGATTGACGTATTTGTAACTCACCGTTTTCATTGAGCTGGGTATAGAAGTGCCTTTTTTTAACAAACTCTTCACTTGAGGTAAGAGACACCTGGATCGGTTGCTCAAAAGATACTAACTCTAAACCGCGCTCTATACGGGAGTGCAGGTACTGCTTCCTATCTGCAAGATATCCTTGTAGTTTCTTTTGCCCATTGTTTTCTACCACACGATAAAAAACAAAGTATTCTGGCAAATCAGATATCACATCAAACCAATCAGCTTTTTTTGGAAAACCTTCATTCAGAAACTCTTGTATTTTTGCAGATGACGAGCTGATCTTTAACACTTCTAGTGCCAATTCCCTTCTGCTCTTTTGTTCTGAATTTAAGTTAGATAAATCTACATTTTTGTCGCTTTCGCTGCCTATCAAATACGGCCAAACAGGGCTGTTAAATTGGCCATTTTGTTTAAATTGAAAGTAACCAATAACACCGGAATCACGTTTGTAATATTTCGGATCAGCTAATAATGACAACGACTGCGTTATTTCTTGTGTTACTGGATTGTATATGTGCTGATAATATTCAAACTCATCAGCCGTTATCGCGTAAGAATAAACTCTTCTTTTAAATAGCCGCTTATTAATAGCCTGAGTCAGTTGTTCCGTTTTTCGTTGATACTCTATAAGTTGTTTTTGCTCGTACTGCTCTATCCCCAAATAAAAAATCACAAATATAGGAATCATTAACAAAACGAAAAAGAAGAATGTAAACAGTCGAAGTCGGATTAACCTCTGTTGGTAGCTCAAAAGGCGTTTGTCAGAAAAAATACCTGTATCCGACGCCAGCTGTCTGAAGTATTTAACTATGCGCAAAACAACTGATACCCCTCACCACGCAGAGTCACTAAATGCAGTGGCGCTTTAGGATCTTGTTCGATTTTTTTGCGTATTTTGGCGATGTGAATATCTACGGTACGGGTATCGATGTGTTCGGTAGACTTATAACCCCAAACCTCTCGCAACAACTCATCTCTCGAAACGGGTGCTTGTTGTTGTTTTAGATAACTAAGAATGGATGCTTCACGTCTGGTATAACGCATGGATTGCTCATAGGAAGTGCCAGTTAAACTGTGTAGGCAAATGCTTACTTTGTTACTCAACGTCAAGGTTTGATCTTCATTTACGCCACCAGCCCGACGAACCAAGGCTTTGACTCTCAATACCAGTTCAGACGTAGAAAATGGCTTAGCTAAATAGTCATCTGCACCTAATGTCAGGCCATTAATAATATCTTCTTCTGCATTTTTTGCGGTAAGCATCAGAATAGCTTGAGACTGGGACTGCTTTCTTATGGCATTGCAAATCTCGAACCCATTGAGGCTGGGTAACATCACGTCCAAAATAATACAAGAAAAATGCCCTTGTAACGCCCTATCCAAGCCTTTCTGACCGTCCATCTCACTTTCAACTTCAAAGCCATGGAAAACAAATAAGTCAGTTAAACCACGTAATATGCTGGCTTCATCTTCAACAATCAGAATTTTGGGTTTCAAACTTGTATTTTTCATATTTGGTAACTTACTGCACATGAATATCCCGATGAAATATATCAGGAATCCAAAATAAATAGACGTAAACTTTTGTAAATCTTTTGGCTAATTAGTTTTACTTTTTGTGCCTGTTTGGCCAACCAACTCAGTTCTAAGATGAACTCAATCGTGTTACCAAGGGTTCTAAAATGAAAAACGCTCACGAACTAGGTCATCAAAAAAATACCAATCGCATTTCGAAAAACAAATTGATGAGCAAAACGCTTACCGCCAGTATCGCTGCAATGTTGTTTGGTCTGCCTCACCTAGCTGTCGCAAATTCTGCGGCCATTAACCCGACAAACAGTGATAAGTATGGTCCGGAATATTTCATGACCTTCGAACCACAAACCCTCTACGACATACTGGAAAATACACCAGGTGCAAATAGCGTCCTCATTGCCATGAATAACGCCGAGCAGAGCCGTGGATTTGGTTCTTCGGGTGATCAGATCTTAATAAACAATAAACGGGTATCCGGTAAAGAAAACAGCTTAGATAAAGAGTTGAGCAACATTCAGGCTAAAGACGTGGATTACATCGAGCTGATCCGCGGTACACGTTCCGACCTGGATGTGCAAAGCGAAGGCCTAGTGGTCAATGTAATATTAAAGAAGCAGGTTGATTCATCTGTTTTGTGGTCACTTAGCAGTATCAACACTGGGGATCTCAAGAATAAAGCATTAGGCTCCTTAACCTTCAGTTCGGGACTAGGCAATCTCAAGTACCGCCTGGGATTAGAACGTTTTATTAACCCAACCAAAATGACAATAACGGACCGTTATTTTTCTCCTATCCAACTTGCCACCGACACCTATACACGCATTCGAAGAAATTATTACCAAGAAGATCGACTCACCGTAAAGTTAGAGTTTGACCTTTCAAATAACACCGCTTTGCAGCTCAATAGCCTTTACGAAAAAGTATATGTCGATGCCAACTACACGACAGATCACGACATTTGGCTCACCAACGAGCTTGAAAGGAATAATATCGTATTTGATTGGCGAAGAGAGAAATGGGAAATCAGCGGCGACATTACTCACAAGTTCAATAATCGTAACGACTTAAAACTGTTATTTATCAGTAATAAATCCGATGCTAATGATCATTTGTCTCAGTTTTTGTTGTTCGACAATCAACCGGATCAACCCAGTTATCAACTACCACGACTGTATGTTTCAAAAGAAAATGTGTTACGTGGTAACTGGAAACACCAAGTTAACAAGCGCCACTCTATTGACTCTGGCCTGGAGATGGCCGTCAATAGTCTTGATGAGAACTTGCAGTTCATCAGGCAAACCGATGACACATATCACTCCACAGAGTTAAACGACATCAAAGAGACTCGATACGAAGCCTTTGTAAATTATAACTTTGCTGTTTCTTCAAAATTAAACATTCAATCTTCCCTAATTTTTGAAACTTCAGAGCTGGATGTAAATACGAGTTTTGCTCTGGTAACAGATTCAACAGACGGCGCGGATAATCAATCATCACGCAGTTTTGATTTCCTCAAACCGCGACTAAACCTTAGATACGACATCAACAAAGCTCATCAAATTAGATTCAACTACGTTCGAACCGCCAGTCAATTAAATTTAGACGATTTTGTACCTGAATTTAACCGTGAAGAAACTCGCTTGGAAGAAACCAACCCAAATCTCAAGCCTGAGGTGCGAGACGAGTTTTCTGTCAGTTTTGAAAGACAATGGGCAACTACGGAAGGCAGCATCACATTCACTCCTTACTATCACGATATTAGCGACCTCATCACAGAAATTCCGCTCACCAGTTACTCTGGTGATGGCAATATCGACAGTGGCAAAGAGTATGGCCTTAAACTCGATAGCAACTTTGGTTTAGAAGCACTCGGTTTAAATAACACCAGCCTTAATGCCAGTTATACAATCAAAGACAGCGAGATGACGGATCCATTCACAGGTAAAAAGGCCCCTATAGCCCGATTAAGTGATGAGGAATGGAGCCTGAAATTAAACCAAAAAGCTTCGTTATCTGGTCTTTCGTTTAACGTTACACTCAAGAAAGAAAGCCCGTACCCGTATTCTCGATTTGATCACCTAGGGGTTCGTAGCTCAGACATGAAAGCCAGCGCAGTCGCAGATTATCAACTTAATCAGCATCTTAAGGTACGTTTAACGGTAAATAACATCCTCAAGAATCAATCAAAGTTAGATCGTATTCGCCACGAAGGTAACTATACCCAAACCGAAATTTCACGATTGGAAGAACGAACTTACCAATTTGAACCCAGATTTAAACTAACGCTAACCGGCCAATTTTAACCGTCATTGACACAAGCAGTTAGTAAAAATACGAGATAGGAGTAAAAGATGAGAAAAACGATTCTGATGGGTTCAATATTGGCGTTATTGACTTGCAATGCCATGGCCAAAAGCAAGCAAACTTCCATGGTTGATATTGATACGGCAAAGCTCGATGCCTATATGCATGAGCTTGCTAGTAAAGATGAGTTTTCTGGCACCTTGTTATTGGCAAAAGGTGAAGAGGTACTGTATTCCGGCGCATTTGGCTTAGCTAGCAAACGTTTTAACGTGCACAACAATAAAGATACCAAATTTAATTTAGGTTCCATGAATAAGATGTTTACCTCAGTCGCAATTATGCAACTGGTTGAGAAAGGTAAGTTATCCCTCAGCGATAAACTTGGAAAACACCTGGACGACACCTGGTTACCTAAGAGCATTTCGGATCAAATCGAAATCCAACACCTTCTGAGTCATTCTTCAGGCCTAGGAAGTTACTTTAATCGAGACTTCATCACGTCAGCCCGAGAACGCTTCCGCTCCCTTGACGATTTTAAAAAGCTAATTCAGAACGAAAAACTGAAGTTCAAACCCGGCGAAAGATTCAGTTACAGCAATACGGGCATGTTACTGCTCGGCGTTGTCATCGAGTCTGTGACAAAACAGAGTTACTTCGATTACATTCAACAGAACATTTATGACCGCGTGGGTATGACTAACACGGGAAGTTTCGATATGGACCACCCTATCCCTAATTTGGCGATAGGTTATATGCAAAACAAAAATCAGACGGGTTGGAAGAACAACTTGTTCATGCACGTGATCAAAGGAGGCCCGGCAGGCGGTGGATTCTCGACAATAGCGGACTTACATAAGTTTGCATTAGCCCTAACCCAATACAAACTGCTAAATAAACAAAACACTGAGTTACTGTATTCCTCCAAACCACAATTTAACTCATCCACATATGGTTATGGTTTTCGGGTAAAAGGCGAAGAAAATGACAGAATTGTAGGGCATGACGGCGCATTTCCTGGCATTGATGCCAATTTGGATATTCATTTGGATAAAGGTTACATCACGGTGGTACTTGCGAACTATGGCCGCAGTGCAAAGCCAGTTATTAACAAAATGAACGAGTTGTTATAGCGAACTAAACAAACCTCAAAAAATGATTAAGTCTTTGCTTGAACTGTCAGATTCGTTTAATCGAGCTCAATCTGACAGTCGCATTTGTGCCAACTTCAGTCGTGGGTCTCGACACTAGCCACGTGTTTTACAGGTGGCGTCATTCCGTCATGTTGTTAGACGGAATCCAGTTCAATATCTAAATTAATTCATGAACAACGCCTTTCTTACGGAGTTTTTTGTTTCAGCTAAAGCCGACTATACTTTTCTCAACTGCTAGAAAAGAGACAAGACTTCCGCATCCTGCTCACGCCCTATACGTAAAAGAGCTGCCCCTTGCCAATATCTGATTCTAATATTCAAATTTGTTTTGTCTTCAAAGACGGGATGAAAGTTCGTCCATGAATAGCATCCCTTATTCGGCTTCCTGCCTCAAACTTTGGAAAACAAATCGGAATATTAGAGATATTGGATGGGGATGGGGATTGTGCAGGTACAGTCTGCACTCGTGCTGTTTCATGGCTGTTCGGTGCCACCGCCGACGTTCAGTCTTATTTGAAATAATAGGTCATTATGTAGATAGGTGACGTCCAACAGCACGAGAACAATCGGTTGAAAACTGTTAACTATTTCTTTGATTGAAGCGAACGCCCAAACTGTGAGTAGTCCGCCTCTAATGTTTTATCAATCCCTAATCACCTATGGGTACTTCTTCAAGGCCACTAGTCCAGCCTATATTCTCCATGCAAGTCCAGCGTGTTGCCATAAACCTATCATATTCTTTAAGTGCCTCTTTTTGAGCACTTGTAAACCCGGTATTTTCATTTGCTGCTTTGAATACAATAGATTTTGCGCTCAGGCTTGAAACTGAACTAAGAAATGTTTCAATCTCACCTTTATCAGTGGAAAGCTTGCCATTAATAGTGACTCCTTTTTGATAAGTTAAATCGGTACACTTATTGAAGTCAGCATCGTAATATTCGTTTTTAGTTGCTTCTTTTCCAAATTCAGATACTACTCTTCCTTTTTCTGGGTGCTTAGTAACACCAATATATTTTACTTTTGGGGAATCGAAACTTTGGGGCGTATTGTTACAACCTAAAAGATATAAAACGGTAAATAGTAAAGTAATGATTTTCAATTGATTCTCCATTTGAACGCGTTGCGCCATACAATTTTATTAGCCATCAATAGTGCTTTTCTACCAAGCTATTGCTCTCAAACTTTAACCTGACCTTTTTAACAAACTTCATAACCTTTTGCTAGGCAAAGAAAAGTTTAATGTTCTTGTTTGTATCAAGGAAATTAAAGCTAGTCATCTTAAAGGTCCGCTATAGATTCATATTGACAGCAAAGCGAGCTTAGCTGAATGTCTCAAATTCGCTCTTTCCGGAAGTCAGTGCAAACTTGAAGGAGATTCCAGCCAACAACATGCTGGAATGACGAGTTGATTCGTAAGATAGGTTTCCCATCTTAGCCGAAGTTCCGCATTTGTTAATTCAGAAGTTCACAAATGAGCTTAACACCAAAACTCAGAACAAAAACGTCATTCTGGAAGAGCCCCAAGCGATGTCCAGAACCTCCACCAGACTACTGAGAAGTAATTTGTTACTTCTCAGTTAAACACGGGAGGTTGCGGCCAACACCATGCCGCAATGACGTTTTTTGAATCTCTCTTAATTTCAACCTCTGTTCGCTTATAGCTACATTCCAGAAGAAATCCAAACCTACTAGTCGAAACAGTAAGATCAGAAATGTGCCAATACATCTAAAATCCCGTACCGCTTTCGAGCATGTACGGGACTCTCTATCATTGCCACGGTTTATTAACTTATCGTGTTCAAGTTCTTAACTAGAAAAACAAGCGCTTTTTGAGCTCCTTTTGACTGGGGCAGGACAAAGTTCTGGCCTCATCAATTTCCGTTTGGTTTAACACTCTGACATGATGTGACGATACGTATTGTTCGATATCCAGTTCTAATTCTTTCACCTTATCCGCTAAAATATTCAGTCGCTCATAAGTGTCTAAACTCGGCCAACTGTTTGGTGAGTGAAATTGTTTTTCAAAACTACTGCCAAACATGTCCTCAGAAAACAGGATTTTGCTGTCAGGCAAATACATAACCAAGTTATGCGCGGCATGGCTATTGGGTAGGTCAAACAACATGAGCTTGCCTTCGGCCAGATACGTTGTTTTATCTATTGGGATAAAACGGCCATCTGGCAAATCACGTTTTAAATGTTGGTTTACCGCGGATATGTCGTTAGGATGAATAACCAAATCGACACCTAGTTCCACAATGTCTTCTAAACCTGCCATGTGATCAACGTGATGATGTGTCACTATATGTTGCGATATGGGCTTATTGTTTCCAGTCGTTTCTCTCAATAACTTCAGCGACTTGGACCAGGCACCGGATGACGGAGACTCCTGCCAGGCCCCAGCAGAAACATAAGAATCGCCGACATCCACAAACAAGGTGTATCCCCAACCTTGTCCGACAAAATAGACACCTTTTGATATCTGTCTGATGGTCATTTTTGAAACATCTATGAACTTTCCTGGCGTTTTGACTTGATAATTAGTGGGCACTTTAAACTCTGCTTCGTCTATCGCTCCTATGGTGATTGTTCTATGGTTACTCTGGTATAAAGGTTGTTCCTCCGTGCTTACAAATAGTTCTTTTGCCCAGACCACTCCCTGTTTTTTATCATGATTTAAATAATCGTAACTTTTAACTATCCCATCTTGGTTTTTAGTCATGCGGGACAAATAGCCGGAGTTTCTATCTAAGTAGACCGAATATTCCGCCTTTGTTCCCTTATTCACCTTTAACACATCATGGGCATGACCATGAATGAAAGCAGTATCTGACCATTCGGCTTTTTCTCTGTCCTTATATAGCTGCTTAACGATTAATGGATCTAAAGTTTGACTGAAACCAGCGTCTGCATTCGCAAAGTTCATCCATCCCACTTGGTTGTACTTTTGCAAACAGTGGTCAACCGAATAACCTTGGTCATCTGCAAAAAAACGGTGTGTCGTGACAGTGCGATTACTTCCTGGATTTCCCACCAGCTTAGTCGTGGCGCGTTTAAACAACTTCTTATTTTTGTCGAGGTCTAACCAGACTTTGATTTGATGTTGGTCGATATGTGTCGACATGGCGCCCTGCGCTGCATGACCGCTATAGCTATTACCGTATTGGATTATGTTATCGGAATAGGTCAACTCGGAAAGTCGATGAAGCTCTGTGCCACCATATGCCGCTATCGCTTTATCTATAATGCGATTTTCTTTATCGCCTGCATGTGCGGCCGGACTTAGTTGCAAAATCAACAACGCCAACGGTGTTAATATGAGCCGTTTCATACCTGTATTTTTCTGTCCCATTTAAATTACCTATAGGGAATATTTAAAACGACCCTATTTAGCTGAATGACACATGCTTATGGCAACAAAGGAGTTATGAGGAAACCCTTATGAATAACTGATGACCGGAATTTACATGCGACTCAGCACGTTTTTATAGTCAGTCCGTCGACAGGGAATTGGAATCTCCATAAAATGTCCTGAGTGCAAATGGTAGGGTTAAGAACTTAATGACAGACAACAAGATATTTTATGTCGCGGATCATAAAATCGATCTGTCTCGCTCTACTGTTAGTAAAGGCGATACAAGCACTCAAATCGAACCCAAAGTTTTAAAAGTGCTTCTATTGCTTGCTCAAGCCAACGGCGAGGTTGTTAGTCACAAAGAAATCATGGAACAGGTGTGGCAAGGCACCGAAGTCGTTCCCAATGCCTTGCAACGATGTATTGCCATCTTGCGAAAAGAACTGGGTGATGACGCCAAATCCCCCACAGTCATTGCCACCCACCCCAGAATTGGATACAGCTTATTGGCCGAAGTTACATGGCAACCAGCTGAGACCAACAAAGAAAGTCCGGTCTCTGAAGACAAGAATGTAGTTTTATCCACAAAGAAACATCTACCCGTTATTCTCCCTGTTATGGCATTTATGGTTGTTGTAACTTTAGTTGTCATCATTTCAGGTTGGCAGACATCGAATTACCATCAATACACTAGCGTTCAGCAAATCACCCAAACCGATGCCCATGAATCCCATGCGATTTTCAGCCCCAATGGCAATTACCTGGTGTTCAATCGGTATGCAGGCTCATGCAAAAACCATCTCTGGGCCCGAGAGTTTAAAAGCGGCAAAGAGATTCAATTAACCCAGAGTCCAGGTCAATATGCCGCAGTGAATTTCACTTCGGATGGACGAGAACTGGTTTTTTCTGCAAAAACTCAGTGCGAAGCTGTAAAAGTGCCAGAAACAGAAATGACCGCGAGTTCTGCATGTTGGAACATCGCCACACTAGATTTTGCGCGGGCACTGTCAGAGCCATCCTCTCCAGTCCTCAGACATCAATGTCAGGCTGAAAAGATAGAAAACCCGGTAGCGCTGTCTAATCATCAGTATGTCTTTTTACAACATAAAGACGGCCGTAACCAACTCAAGCGATACGATGATTTAACTAAATCCGTCTCAACATTTTATGACCTGACTAACCGTTATCTTTATCACTTCGATTATGACTCTCTGCACGGGCGATTCGCGGTCATTAGTCGCAATTCGAACTGGGACCACATCTTGGACTTGCTCGATATTAATGGTGAGTTAATAACTAGCAACGTCATTACAACTCCTGACAACATGAGCCAAGACCTTGCCTTATCAATTAAATTTGAAGCTGATAGTAACTACTTACTTGCCGTTAACAATGGGCATGTTTATCGCTTGGAGTTGAATGGTGAACTGAAAGAAATGAAAATGCCGGTGACCGACCTGATTTACGTTGATAAACATCCCCAAGCTCAACAATTGTTGGCGATAAAAGGCAAAAAAGACATAGATATCAGCGAAGTAACTATTGTCGAAGAAGCGAGCACTGGCGAAGAAGCGAGCACTGGCAAAGAAGTAAGCTTACTTAAAGAAACTGATCTAAACAGCCGCAATTTGCCTTTTAAAAGTTTAGCGCGGACACAAGGACAGGAAAAACAGCCCAAATACCAACCTTTTGGTTCGTTTATCGCGTTTATTTCAGACCGTAGTGGTCAGGACCAAATCTGGCTCTTAAAAAATGGCGAAGTGTCACAACTAACCAAATCTCATAAGAACGACAGGATCAAAAATTTTACGTGGTCACCAGACGGTGAAAGAATCGCTTGGGCGTCAGAGCAGCAAGTTACCTTTACTGATCTAAACGGGAATATTGAAAGAATTCCTCACTCAACTCCTATTAATGCCGTCCTGTCCTGGCTCAATAACCACCAATTGTTAGTATTAATAAATGACCCTGCGCCAAGCGGGCTTTACCTTTTTGATATCGAAAAACAAACCCTTTCGGCCTTTGGTGTGAATCATGTCGAATCCGCCTGGGTGCATGAACCAACTCAGCAACTGTATTACAGCACCACCAATGGCAGAGTATTCAGCCGGTCATTAAGGGATACTGCACAATCAGAAAAATTGCTCAAGCCACTGAATGGCAAAGCTATGTTCCTTAAATACGATGCCATCTATAGTGTCGAACCAGATACTTTTGTATTAAATAAATACGACCTTGCAGGCCAACTGATTCACCCCGTCATGTCGTTACCGGCTACCGCCTGGAAAGTATCAGACATGAAGAAAAACAAACTGCTATTAAACCAGTTTGTCGCCATTAATCAAGAAATCGTCACCCTCGAGTAAAACACCTAACCCACTGAATTAGAAAGAACTTCATAAAGCTTCATACTTCTTTACGCTTCTTCATTCGCTTTAAAATCCAGAGTTCCGTAGTTTTCCCAAATGCACGGTAGTGGTACGTAGTGAGTTTTGTATGTTTTCCCCAAAACATCAACACGACAGCAAGGACGCTCGACCTTAAAGTAAGTCATCTACACCCCACTTAAATACAACCCTTCACTGACTTATTCGTGAATAAACGAAAGGCTCAATATGCGCTGGAAACCTTTAATCCCTCTTTTATCCATATGTTTTATGACCAACAAAATAAACGCGGAGCCGTTAGTGTTAACTGCATCAAAAATGTTGGACGTCGTTTCGGGTGAGATAAAACCATCTCCTGTGATCAAAATTGAAGACGGGAAGATAGTCGAGTTATTTTTTGCTGACAACTTTACACCTACTGCCAACATACGACATATCGACTTGCCCAAGACCACCTTATTGCCGGGACTCATGGATATGCATGTTCATTTGACCTACTCCCCATTCAGCTTTGGTTATGGCAGTTTAGCGTTATCGGTTCCGCGCAGGACCATATTTGGTGTTAACCATGCCAAAGACACCTTATTAGCAGGATTTACCACCGTCAGAAACGTAGGTGCGTCAGGCTATTCCGATGTGGCAGTAAGAGACGCCATCAACGCTGGCGAGATATTAGGGCCCAGGATGTTTGTATCCGGTCCGGCACTGGGTATCACTGGCGGCCATTGTGATAACAACCTATTGCCCAGTGAATATGGTGTTACTGCAACGGGTATTGCCGATGGTCCATGGGCGGCCGTACAGAAAGTGAGAGAAGTCGTTAAATACGGCGCTGATATGATCAAGCTCTGTGCCACTGGCGGTGTATTTTCTAAAGGTACCAAAGTTGGCGCACAACAGTACTCTTATGAGGAATTGACGGCCATTGTTGAAGAAGCGCACAGAAAAGGCATTAAGGTTGCCGCACATGCCCATGGCACAGAAGGCATCAAGGCCGCTATCAAGGCCGGAGTAGACTCTATTGAACATGCCAGTTTTTTGGATGATGAGACAATTAAAATGGCAAAACAGAAAGGTACATTTTTAACCATGGACGTATATGTGACCGATTATATTTTGACTGAATCTCTTAAAAATGGTGTTTTGCCAGAGTCCATCGAAAAAGAAAAAATGACAGGTAATAGGCAAAGAGACAGCTTTCGCCGAGCAGTAAAAAGCGGCGTTAAAGTCGTGTATGGAACAGACGCAGCCATCTTTCCACATGGTAACAACGCAAAGCAGTTCCAGGTAATGACGCAATTTGGCATGACACCGCTGCAAGCCATTCGATCGGCAACCACAGTATCAGCTGAACTAATTGGAAAAGAAGATCAGCTTGGCCAGATAAAACCTGGGTATCTTGCTGACATCGTTGGCGTAAACCACAACCCACTTAATAATATTCAGACCTTGGAAAACGTGCGCTTTGTCATGAAGGGTGGTGAAATTATCAAGAATGAAAAAAATGGAGCTATGTAATGAGAAGTGTAATGAAAAAAGTAACGATAAATTTGAGCTTGTTCTTAACTCTGTTTTTAGTCCCATCTGTGTCCGCTAATTTAGAAAAAGCCTATTCGTCCGATCTAAACGATTATAATTTTAACATTAGCAGCAAATACGACAGGGCCGTATTTGCCCGATCGGAAAAAAATTTTGCAAATGCCAAAGTCTGGCAGGTTCTCAGACAAAAAGATGGGAAATTCTCTCATCCTGAGCAGCTCAATCTTGGTCCTGCACAATATAAATATTCAGACCCCATGCTAACAGCTGATGGGCAAACCTTAACCTTCATTTCAAATCGCCCGTTAACGGACTCAGACAAAACAGAAGACTACAACATTTGGCAAGCAGAGTTGTTAGATGGAACATGGAGTAAAATAGAGCCACTACCTTATCCGGTAAATACCGATGCGGACGAATTGGGCCCTGAAATTCATAATGGCATCTTGTATTACGCCTCGTCCACCAAAGGCTATTTGTCTATATATCAGGCACGACAATACGATGCTAACTATCAGGTATCGGAATACACACCGTTGAGTACTGAGGGAACCTCAAGAAGTGACCTGACTTTTTCTCCAGACGGCAACATCGCCCTTTTCTGGCAACACTCCGCAGAAAAAAATGATACGCACCTAATGATGCAACGAAAAATGAATCAAAAGTGGAGCAAGCCAGAAAAAATGCCACCAGCGGCGCAATCTCCAGCATATGAATTTACCCCGCAGTTTTCGCCAGACGGCCAATGGCTATATTTCGCAAGCGGCAAAGACAATAACGGCTTCAAAGGGCTCAATATTCACAAGATATCATCGAAAGAACTGTTCCCAGCCAGCTGGTATCAATCTCACTTAGTCGCAAACGAGCTGTCATTGTTAGCCCCACAAGCTGTGATGGATAACATAACGTCTTTTTCCTACGACTTTTCGTTGAACATTCAAGGTCGCGATAGTACGCAACATATGGCTTTCGAATTTGAGCCGTTTAAAGTCTGTAAACTATCCGACAAACAAAAACTTTGGACTGATGGAACTCAAGGGGTTGATATGAACACCAACCGACAACTTAATAGCCAAGAAATTGAGAACCTAATGCGCAGTGTGAGACTTAATTTCATTTACATGTTAAAGCAGCCAAATACTCGATTTTATCCCCAATACGCTTCAACCCAAAATCATGGACGTTTATACCGTGTCGAATCTCAAGGCATTAATAACTTCACCGTTTTGTTGGATAACAATAATTCGGAGATTGCAGAGCTACGTTATGATGATCAGTCTTTAGGATTAGAAAAAGACTATAAGCGAATTAAAGGAATAAACTGGCCAATGAAGTTTGAATACTGGGTGGATAATGCCCCATATGCGACAGGGCACTTCAGTAATTTACGCTTCAATCAAAGTGGAGCCTGTGACAGGCTCTTAAACTGACTTCCAAGTCCAAGCCGTAAAGATTTGAGCACTTTACGGCAAATTAACGGACTCGATTCTCTTATTTCCATCGTCCACCGAATTTTGATACCAATCTTTAAAGCCGATACTGAAAACTAATGCCAAAATTCGTTGACTTCAACTCGTCCATTTCCAACCACGAAGACTCTAACCCAATAACAAAGTTATCGGAAAATTGATAGTCGGCGCCTACCGCATACAATGCCCCTACACCCGTATTCTGTCTTATGCCTTGCTCTGAGTTAGCTAATTCGGTCTCATAATAATTTGCGCCTAATTTGCCAAAAAGCGAAAACTTATGACTTAAAGGCAATTGCCCCTTAACGCTAAAGGCATAACTTTCGTACGAAGCTTGTGGCTCAATAATACCGCCACCGCACACCAGCGCACAGTCCATATTATCTGCAGACTCGGCACTCAATACCAACGACCAATTGGAATCTAATTGGTAACCATAATAGAGCCCTTGCAGTATACCTTCACCATCCGCTGCAGTATATTTTCCAGCTGATAACTCGCTATGGCCCAACTTAATTCCTAAGCTGTGACTTTGCGCTTTTTTGGCGTTTGATCCATTGGCCAGACTGGAAAAAGAGGCAAAAATTAAGAGCAGTGCGGTACAGGCAGTTTTCATCTTTATTCCTTTAACTTTGTTTTTAACATTAGCATCTTACATCTTTGCAAAAACAATACTGTAATGGAGACGAATAAATGTGTATCAATTTGTATCAACCAATTATAGATTAAGGAAAACATCTGGCGAATGCCTCGTTGTTTTAACAACGATCTTGAAGATAGAAATTGAGGTGGTTGGACTTTATAGACCACGCTAAGCAATAAGATATTGTTTGGTGTAGAATTATCGAAAAAATATTCTTGAATTCAATGTTAAAATTTTACCTTACTGCTCTGTTGTTTATTTGGTCTTTTAGCACTATTGCTGAGACCGATACTACTTTTGAAGATGCATTTAGTAGTCATAGCTCAATCATGTTGTTGATAGAGCCCAATACAGGACAAATTATTAATGCGAATGCGTCTGCTACTTCTTTCTATGGCTACAGTCTTGAGCAAATAAAAGAACTAAAAATTCAACAAATAAACCTGCTAAGTGCGAACCAAGTTGCCCAAGAACGACGTGCCGCTAAAGCGGAGAATCGTAATTACTTTATTTTCCGTCATAAATTAGCTGACGAGACGGTTAAAACGGTCCAAGTTTACTCTTCGCCGATTAAATTCAAAGGACAAGAGTTACTTTTTTCCATAATTCGCGACATCTCCTCAGAAAGATTGGTGCAAGAGCAACTTTGGCATTATCAATCCAATCTCGAAGCTATGGTGGACGAACAAGTAAAAGTACTGAATAAACAATCGGAACAGCATGCCAGACTACTTCTGATTGGCATTATTAGCTTAAGCATTTTGAGCGTATTCTTGATTTATCTGTTACACCGAAAGGTAAAAGCTGATATCCAAGTTAATACCCTGTCAAAAATCGTCGAGCAGAGCCCAATATCTATTGCCACTTTAGACGCAAACGGAAACGTTACCTATTCAAACAATCAATTTAACGCCAGTCAGGATATTCGCAAAAGGAATACGGACACGGGCAATTCCAATTTCCTAAATAGCTATTTGAAACATAACTCCAGCTTTTCAGAAGCGATTGAAAAGGAACAAAACGCTTTAACCTGGCAAGGTGAGTTATTCAGTAAAGATGTTAATGGTGACGACTTTTGGGAGTATGCAAATATCTACCCTTTGGCTGGAGCCTTCCATAATGCTAAGCAAGTCATCATTAGTCAGAACATCACCGCTCAAAAGGAATACGAGAAAGAGCTGAGGTTGGCTTCCACGGTATTTCACACCGCGACAGAAGCAGTCATGATTTGTGATGCTCACAATAGAATTCTCGCTATTAATAAAGCCTTTACCGAAATTACTGGTTATACAGAACAAGAGGCTATAGGCGGTTGCCCATCGTTGTTAAAATCAGGCCACCACGATGGAGAATTTTATCAGCAAATGTTTTCTCAACTGGAAGACACCGGACAGTGGCAAGGTGAAATATGTAACCGTCGTAAAAATGGAGAAGTCTATTACGAGTGGTTAGCAATTACGGCATTAACCGGACCAACTGGTAAACCTGAAGCCTATGTGTCTCTTTTCAGTGATATTACCAAACGAAAACTCGCTGAGGACAAAATTTACCATCAAGCAAATTACGACACGCTGACGGGCCTTGCCAACAGAAGTTTGTTCTCAGATCGACTCAAACATTGCCTAAATGTAGCGGAAAGAGAATCTGGCCAAGTGGCCTTGATGTTTATCGACCTGGATGGGTTCAAACAGATAAACGATACTTTAGGTCATGCTCAGGGCGACGTTCTCTTACAAGGGGTCGCTAAACGATTAATTAAGATGTTAAGAAAATCTGACGTTGTGTCGAGATTAGGCGGCGACGAGTTTGCGGTCATTTTATCTACAGCCGACGATATATATAGTATTGAACGGGTCGCGAGTAAAATTGTACAAGAAGTCGCCAGACCTTTTAATTTAGGTGGTAAGAAAGGTTATGTTACGGCCAGCATCGGCATTGCGTTATTCCCTGAAGATGGAATGAACTCGGAAGACCTGCTGCAAAAAGCAGATAACGCTATGTATAGGGCTAAATCTGGCGGAAAAAATAACTTTCAATTTTTCACCAAAGAAATGGATGCCGACGCCCATAAACGGAGTTTATTTGAAGCCGATCTGAGGGAAGCGGTTCATGATCAAAAATTATCCGTATGGTTTCAACCCATACACGACATCGAGTCTGGCCAATTAAAATATGCAGAAGCTCTGGTACGTTGGGAACATCCGGAAAAAGGACTGATTTCGCCCGCCAGCTTCATTCCCATGGCAGAAGAAATTGGCTTAATAAATGCGATAGGGACTTTTGTATTACGAAATGCATGTGAAGAAGCGGTAAATTGGGAATCGCTAAATAACACGCCTCCTAGTGTCACGGTAAACGTGTCTTCTATCCAGTTTCAACAAGAGAACTTCGCGGAACAAGTTTCCACGATATTAAATGAAACTCGACTAAGACCTCAAAGGTTAACACTTGAGATTACAGAGAGTTTACTTATAACTGACAGCGACAGTGCCTATAAACAACTAAGTGCCCTTAAAAACCTCGGGGTACAAATAAGTCTTGATGATTTTGGAACTGGCTACTCCTCTTTGAGTTACCTTAAGCGCTTTCCGGTAGACAAACTCAAAGTTGATAGAAGTTTCATTCAAGACGTTAATGAAAAAAACTGCGACACAAGGTTAATCGAAGCCATTTACTCTATCGCCCATAGTCTTGAAATGGAAGTTGTGGCAGAAGGCGTAGAAACGGAATTTCAACTGAGTCAATTGAAGAAATTTGGTTCATCTTGCATTCAAGGTTTTTTATTCAGCAAGCCACTTAAAGCCAAGGACATGCAGACTTACATGACGGCACGGTCTTAACAAATAATGACTTTATTGCGCCCCTGACACTTACCTTTCAACATGCACTTATCCGCTCTTTCTACAAGTGCATCCGGGCAAGTGTCTCCCTGGTACAGCGAAGTCATGCCAATAGTTACAGTGACACTCATGGTCTGGTGTTCATATTCGCACTTCAACGATTCAATTGAACCTCGAAGCCGCTCAGCAAGTAACAAGGCTTCTTCTACATGAGTTTCCGGCGCAACAACAACAAACTCCTCCCCTCCCCATCTTCCGGCTGTATCAATTTCACGTAATTGTCGAGCTATTAGACTGGATACTTCTTTTAATACAATGTCACCTAACTTATGTCCGTAATTATCATTAAATTGTTTGAAATGATCGATATCGATAAACAAAACACAAAGTGGTTTATCGTATCTTTTTGCTCTACTAAATTCCTGTTTTAACAATGCTGTCGTATACCTACGATTGTGCAACGAAGTTAAGTTGTCCACCGTAGAGATATGTTTCAGCTCGCGAATTAGTTCATTCTTCTCACGAATATCCCTGACCACCGCCGTCAACTCAGTTTCCCCATCGACATTGATTCGAGCAATGGTTATTTCCAAAGGAATTTCAGTGCCATCTGCCCGCAAGCCCATTACCGAAGCCCTTAAATCCATGACTCTGGAAGTTATGTCTGACTCTTTGAAACTCTGCACATATTCAGAGTGTTTTTGGCGATATTTTTGAGGCAGGAGTTCGACTAATTGCCTACCGACTAAATCATCCGTTCCGAATATCTTTGCTGCCGCTTTGTTTGCCTGTAATATTTTTTCATTGGTATCGATACTAATGATACCGTCATACGCACTTGCCACTATCGCTTTATATCGACTATTGGCTTTTTCCAGTGCTTTGCAGAGGAGTCTTCGCTCCGTTACATCGATAAACGTAATCATAGTTCGATTCGATAACCCCAGTTCATTAACGATGGGCGTCACCAAACATTTCCACCAGCGGTTTTGTTCAAATCTATTAATATTGATCTCGAGCTCTTCAGCGCACTGCTCAGCTAAGGCTATGGTAGAAGCATCATAAATTTTGTCGAATAAATAAGGAGGAAAAACATCGCACAAATCATTACCAATAATATGACTTTGCTCGCTTCCTAACATCTCGGAGAACAGCTCATTACAAGAAACAACTTTAAATGTTCTTAGGACAGTTGATTCAATAATAGCAAGTGGCGTTGCAATTGAATTTACAGGCGTTTTCAGATCCTGATGGTTCGCGAAATTAAACATGTGAGTTCCTTCACTAAAATCCCATTTTCTATTTTAGCAACAAACTCTCTATCTGCCCGAATTCCGCCTGAAGTATCTTTAATACCAATCCTCATAATCAGCAATGGGGGTGCGACGTCTAATTCTTGACTTGCAGACACCATAAGCAATTGTAAAACATGAACAATTTACTTCTATCGAGTTTCTATTCAAATCAATAGACGGCAAATAAGACCAAACTTCGACTTTTCATTATATTTCCACCAAACCGAAATAAGGAGATACAATGAAATTAGTCCCCCTGCTATTTTTGACTGTTAGTCATTTGGCACTAGCCACCACTCATGAACCCAGTTCCCCTATTGAGCCGCCTATGGTCACCATACCTTCAGGTTCCTATTTGATGGGTTATGAAATCGGTAAGGAAAACGAACAACCAGTCCGCAAGACAAACGTTGATGCCTTCATGATGGGAAAATATGAAGTTACCATTGCAGAGTTTAGACGTTTTGTTGAAGCAACCAATTACCCTATGTCGACGACTTGTGTTCATGAAGCCGGTCCATATTGGTTCTTGCGCCCTGTCACCTTCTCTCAAAACGAAACCGTAACCCAATCAACCCAACTTGAACTGGCGGTAACAAAAGGAAGTTGGGACAACAATTCAATCTCAAAGAGTGAATACGAGCCTGTTGTATGTGTTGGCTGGAACGCGGCAAATGCTTATGCCAACTGGTTAGCCAAAAAGACCGGGAAACCGTATCGACTGCCCACCGAAGCAGAATGGGAATACGCTCATCGCGCAGGTACAACTACAACCTATTTTTTTGGCGAAACGAATGACCTAAAGCAGGTATGCCAATACGCTAATGTCGCGGATAAATATGGCGAAGAAGTGGCGGGAAAACGTTTTAACGCGGGATACGGTGGTAGGCCAGACGCTTGCAATGACAGATCTGGTCTCGTAAGCATTGTCGGTTTGTACCAGCCAAATCCATTTGGCCTTTTCGATACGACAGGCAATGTCGAAGAATGGGTGCAAGATTGTTTTATAGAGAACAATGACCTTACAACATCTAACGAACCATCTACAGCTACACAAGCACCCACATCGGAATGTAAACAAAGAGTAGTTAGAGGTGGCTCTTGGCATTATTTTACCTATACGGCCTCGCAACGCACGGGTTTAGATCAAAATGACTTCATTGGTGTATTGGAAGGATTCAGGTTAGCCCTTGACGCTCAAAACTTGCCACCCGCCAAATCGACCTTGAATTTTGAGAGACAATTAAAAAAAGCCCAACAACAAGAAAAACAGAAAATGGCGGCATTACTCGATTTCCCCGCAAAGCCCTCGGGATTGAAAGTCACGGTTAACAACCAAAACAAAGTCGTTTTAAGCTGGGATAAGTCTATAGGCTCGGCAACTACAGGTTATGACATCTATCGAAGTTCCAGTTACTTCACTGAAAACGATAAGATTGCCAACAATGTTAATACAACAGAATTTATTGATGATGTCGTCTCTGATGGTCGCTTGCACTATCGCATCAAGGCAACCAACAAACAAAGAACCAGTGAATGGAGTGAAACAGTAGCAATTGGTCAATCACAAATTCACTCCTTGCCAGGAAGAATCCAGGCCGAAGCTTATCATTTTGCGCCAGACTCGGTCATTGCCGCTTCTGTATCTGAACCCGAAGGAGACAGAGGTTACCTTCGTATTTCAGATTCAAAAGCCGAATATCAATTAACGACAACAACAAATGGTTCCTACGAACTGCAGCTAAGAGTATTTAATGATGGTCAAGCGCAACCATTTGAACTTTGGTTAGGACAAGAGCTAATCACTTCCATTACACCAACTGGTAAAAGGGGATGGCAAACGGTCACTAAACCTGACATCCATCTCACAAGAGGTGAACACACATTGAGTGTGAGAGCTAAATCTCAGAACTTTGCCCTCAACTGGCTTCAATTCAACAAATTGTAGTTTTACTTAATAAAACACGCACCCGGATATCAATAACGAGACGCTGCAACATCTGGCGCTATATTGCTGGATTCTTAATGATGTCCGTTCTATTTGTTCTGGGTGCAATTTTCCAATTACTTTTATCTGGTCGTCCAATATATGAAAATAATTACATCGCCTTTCATCCTAATGACAATCCTACTTTCGTTGACGGGTTGTCAAAATAAAGTATCGAGAATTGAAAACCCGGAATACAACAAGATTGAAAACAAATATCAAAATATCTATCAGAGTGAGTTTCAGGGCCGTGGTCCGCACCATAAATACGACGAAATAGATTTTTTGAAGCCTGAAGAAAAAAAGTCTGCGGAACAAGGCATTATCAGTTTTGCCTATTCGGGTATCGATAAGACCCATGGCTTCGACTACAGCAGTTTGCTTCATCCAAATATAGATATTAGTCCTAAGCATAACGGCGTGATCACTTGGTTAGGTCACGCCAGCTTTTTACTCCAGCAAGAGAATAGTGATGCGCTGGTTACTGACCCCGTCTATGAAGAGTTCGATGGATATGGGTGGCTTGGCAGTAAACTAGATAGCTCGTTAAAGAGATTGGGAACCGCACCGATTACTAGTGAACGCTTGCATTTTGTGAGTGGCGTAATGATTTCACACAATCACTATGATCACTTAAATAACAATTCATTAGCTGGATTTAACAAAGATACGAAACTGTATTTGCCATTAGACAATGCCGATGATGTGGACTTCGATAGAGGGCCGATCATTGAAATGGACTGGTACACCCAAACCCGTCATGACAACACAACCGTACATTTTTTACCGGCAAATCATACATCTAACCGAGGCCTTTCTGATCACGAAGAAAGTTTGTGGGGCAGTTGGTTAATCGACGATGGTAATCATCGTATCTATTTTGCAGGCGATACTGGATACAGTCCTATTTTTAAAGACATTCAATCGAAAGTGGGTGATATGGATGTGTGTTTAATGCCCATTGTTGCTTATCCCGGGCCAGCGAGGAAAATGCATTTATCGCCAGAAGACGCAATAAGGGCGGCGCAAGACCTTAATTGTAAGGTATTTGTGCCCTGGGGTTATGGCACCTGGTCTTTAGGTTACGAACATGTCAATGAGCCGTTAAGACGATTATCCAGAGCAATGGAAGACATAAAACCCGACTTCATTATTAAAACACTTAAAATAGGCGAGAACTTTAACTACGTGGCGCTTCTCAACAGCAGCCACTTTGCCAGCAATAACAAATAATACCAATTCTGATAAGTAATTAATGGGGTATTTTGTCAGTAAAATATCCCAGCGATTTTAAGGCGTCGTGATGTCGACTTAACCAAATCTCGTATGCATTTTTTTCAATAAAGTCTCGGTATTCCATTTCACCCGCTACATCTTCAGTTTGAATACTCATACGATAGAGCAACAGTGCTGCATTCAGACTTTCTTCACGATTATAAAGCAGCCGGGCCTGACTAAACGCTAGCTGTACATGTTCTAGTGCTTGGTCATACCTGCCCATGGCGTTATATATTTGAGCACGTTGGTTGAAACTAAAAGGACTGCTTTGTATATCTGGAAACAAATCCAGCGCCTGTTGCCACTGTTGATGTTTCAAATGATATTGCGCCAAATGTTTCTGGACGTCTTCAATGATCCAAGCATTGTCTTGTTTGTAGGGTAAAGTCAGGATCTTTTCATAATAGGCTTTGGATTCTTCTTCGGATTCGGCAAAAAGTGCAAAGTGATAATAAATAACTGCAAAGTTCGATTGGTGTAACTGATATTCCTTTAGTAGTGACCTGGCCTTATACAAATGGTCATATTTATCTTTATCCTGTCCCAGTTTACTCGCCAAAATTGATAGAAGCGTAAAAGCCTCTACTTCTGCTAAAGTCTCATTAGCCAATTTGGCCTGCGTTGCGGCCTGAAACAAAGCCGTTTTAACTTGATTGTAATCACCTCTGGCAAACCCTAACCAACCTTCATTTTTAGAAACGGCGGTTTGCAACTCATGCAAACTTCTTTTCGCCAAAACCACATGTGCTTTTTTATAAAAGCCTTCACTTCGATCCAGAAAATTCTGCAAGTGGTATATCTTACCCTTCAACATATAACCTAACCCAAGGTATGCGGTATTAGTTACAGATGAACTTTGAGTTATGAGTTTGTCCACTAAGGCCATAGCAATGTCATAATTCATACTTGAGGCTTGAGCGATAATGAGGCGTAACAAAATAGAATGATCGTCGGGGTATTGATTGTGCAGCAAGGTAAGCTCAGAGAGCACTAAAGCTTCATTAGTTAAGCTCAAAAGCTTGGAGTCCAAAATTCTTGTCAATGCTATTGTGAGTTGCTGTGCAAGTAACTCTTTGCTTGGTGCAAAAAGATAACCGGCCCAGTCCCTCTGTGGTCCTTGAAGTCGATAACGCAACAATAGTCCATCATCAAATGCCGTAACAAAGCCGGACAGCAGCAATTCCTGTTCATCTAGATTTAGTTTTTCTCTGGATAAAATTGGCGCATTAAAAAACGATCTCGTCGTCAACACTTCAGCAGGTTCGATAAGATCGTATGGCCCACGCCCGTTTGATTTAAGCAATACCTGAGTGACAGCGTCGCCTGCTTCATTGGTATTACCAGAATTGATACTCGCAAACGGAATTAGCGTGACCTTAATTTTGTTTGCGTCTGCTTTTACTTCACCTTCTCGGTCTAAAAACAAAAAGCTTGTTAGTGTTATAAACAAAGCTATGGCAACTGATGCCCATATAAACGTTCCGGAATTTGCGTCTATCTTCGTCGAACTGGACATTTCTTTTGGCGACTCAGACTGAACTTCAAATTGCCACTGATAACCTTTCATTGGAAAGGTTTTGATCGCTTTATCAGAAAAAATCGTTCTCAGCTGACTGATATTCTGAAAAACAACTTGTTCCGATACGACTCGCTCTCCCCAAACCTCATTGAGGATAACTTCTTTGCTTAATACCTCTTTTGGGCGAGACAAAAACAATTGAAGCAATCTTGCTTCATTGCGCTTAAGTGGGATGGTTTTATCATCTTTGAAGAGAAGCTGTTGACTGGCATCAAACAGATACTGCTCAAATACATAACGCATTTATTAACACACCTGGCCAGCAGCCCAACCCGAAGCCCACGCCCACTGAAAGTTGTAACCGCCTAACCAACCAGTGACATCCATGACTTCACCGACAAAATACAAACCTTTAACATTTTTGCATTCCATTGTTTTGGAAGATAGGTGGTCGGTATCGACTCCACCGATGGTCACTTCTGCAGTTCGATATCCTTCGGTGCCATTCGGCTTAATATGCCACTGCTCAATAACCAACACTATGTGTGCAAACTCTTTGTGTTCAAGCTGCTTCAAAGGTTTATCGACAATCTGACCTGAAGTTATCAATGCTTCAACAAAGCGTTTTGGCAACCAATGTGCCAAGGTATTTTTGAGGCTTTGATTCGGTGACTTTTGCTTTTCTTCTCTTAACGCATCAGTTAGGTCCATGTTTGGCAATAAATCGACAACAACCGCCTCTCCCGGATTCCAGTAATTTGAAATCTGCAGGATCACCGGACCAGATAAACCTCTGTGGGTAAACAACATGTCCGCGGCAAATGAGGTTCCACTTTGGGATTCCACTCGCACAGGCAAAGAAATACCGGAAAGATCTGCGTATTTTTGCTTATCATGATCATGCAACGTAAAAGGAACTAAACCCGCACGAGTAGGTAATACAGAAAGGCCAAACTGCTCTGCGACCTTATAGCCGAACGGCGTTGCCCCTAACTTAGGCATAGACAAACCGCCAGTGGCAATAACCAATGACTCACATTCATACGTCAGCTGATTTGTATCAACGATATAACCGCCATTATTGGATTCAATTCGTAAGATTTCAGATCTTAACTGAATCTTAACGCCTGCGTCCTGGCACTCTGAGGTGAGTATGCGAACGATTTCTTTCGCACTGTCGTCACAAAAAAGCTGACCAAAGTCCCTTTCGTGATAATCCACCTGATATTTACCGATAAGTCCCAAAAAGTCCCACTGGGTATAACGTGATAACGCGGATTTTACAAAATGAGGGTTGTTACATAGGTAGTTATTTGGCTCTACTTCCATATTGGTGAAATTACAACGGCCGCCGCCAGATATGAGGATTTTCTTGCCTGCTTGTTTTGCATGATCTAAAACCAAAACGTTCCGGCCTCTGTAACCAGCCTGAGCTGCGCACATTAATCCAGCAGCACCAGCACCAATTATTATTACGTCGTATTTATTTGTCGCCATTTTGTTTCAACCCTGCAAAATTCGATGGCATTTTCGTATATTGACCAAATAAGTACAAGTGAGTCTGTATAGTTAGAACTCATGGGTATTAATAAACTTGTAACGTTATAAACAAGTTATATAAAGCCATATTAAAAGTATCGAAATTATCGACTTAACTAGTGTAAAATGCGTCAACTTATCTAAAACTGCTCTCAAAGGTATCGATTCTATGTCCTGGCGCTCGTTATTCTCGCTCCTGATTTTAACTTTTATAAGCGCTGAGTCTTCTGCCCGTGTAGATGAAGAAGGCAACTATGAACTCGAACCTTTATTCAAAAACAAAGACTGGGATATGTCGGCTGAACTCGGCATGTTAATCTCGTCGGGCAATACCGAATCCACATCTCTTTTGGGTCGAATAACTGCGAGTCACGACTGGCAAAGCTGGCGTTTTAACTACGACTTAAATACGCTGGTAAAAAGAGACGAAAAGTACGATGAAGAATTACAAAGAGAACGCCTGAAAACCACCGCCGAACGGTACCAACTGCAGGTGCAAGGTGAATATAAGCTTACAGAAACAGACGCAATATTTTCCCGTTACGAGCTCACTGATGACAGATTTGCGTCATATACAGAATATGTTGCTGCCGTCATAGGTTATAGTTTTCGAGCGATTGAAAATCACAATATGGAGTTGGACCTCACGCTTGGTCCCGGTTATGCGAGAGGTTTAACGTCAGATGACATCCTCGAGAAAGGCATGGTTGTGCGAGCATCAGCCAGTTATAAGTGGGATATTTCAGATAACGCGCAGTTTCGTCAAATAATCAGTGTCCAAGGAGCTGAATTCAACAACCGCTCAATCTCTGAAACATCGCTGTCGACTAAGATCACAGGTTCCATGCAGATGAAGGTTTCTTTCAAAGCCGTGCACAACAGTAAAGTTGAGGATGACAAAGAAAAACTAGACACCGAAACCTCGCTTACTCTCGTTGTGAATATATAAATTACTAAATACCTTCCAATTCACAATAGTTTCTTGAAACTTGGCTACACTTTTCGCTGAATAACAATAAACATGTGGCGTAATTTCAATTAAAATACGCAAAACAACAACTTAATGGATGAAACAATGAAAAAGCTAATTTCACTGGGGCTGATCTCGGCCGCAGTTTTATCTGCTCCTGCATTTGCTGAAGAAAACGAAGAAACCAACCTAAACGTATCTGCGGAATTAGGTATCTTGATCACGACGGGTAACACCGAAACGTCGTCTTATTTGGGTAAGATTACTGCAGATCACAAACTTACCAACTGGAAAAATAAGTACGAGTTTAACATCCTCAAAAAGGACGCAGAGACCGAAGACGACGATGGTAACAAAAAGACAGATACCACTGATGATAGATGGGACATCGCTGCGACGGGCGATTACAAATTCACAGACAGTTCGAGCGCCTTTGTTCGCGGTCGATATGCAGATGATGAAATGGGTGCTTATGCCACTTATGCTACGGTAGACGCAGGTTACGGCTTCAATGCACTTAAAAATGAAAACATGAATCTGGACCTAAAGGCAGGTGCCGGTTTTGTGGAAGCAGAAACTCAGGAAAAAGATGGTGTTAAAGGTGTAAGTGAAGACAGTGCACTAATTACAGCTTCAGCCGCTTTTTCGTGGCAGATCAATGATATGACTAAGTTTATTCAAAATATAAACATTAGCCGAGCAACGGACATTGGCAATACTCAAACCATCACGGAAACGGGTGTTTCAGCGTCATTTAGCGACAAAATGCAAATGAAATTTGGTTTCAAGACGATTTCAAACACCGAAGTGCCGGTAGGATTTGAAAAGACAGACACGGAAACCAGCGTAACTTTAGTCGTAAACTTCTAACGAAACATTTCCTCGCATTAAGACTGCCTCTTAGTTCAATTGTTCTAGGGGGCTTTTTAAATCGTTTAAACAGCGTCTGTGTATTACCCACAAAAATCTAATTCACATGTTGCGTCTTTGGCTTCACTTCAGAGATATCTTAAATGCTTCAAAGAACTGGATTACCGATTTCTCGGTAATGACGCCGTTGCGCCTTTTTGTACGCGACACTGATACGTCGATATAACTTCGATGCATTCCCTCCATGGAAGGAGGGAATGCCTAATAATTGTATGGAACAATTATGGCCTTTCATCCCTTAGCACACGAAGCCATTACGTCCATGTAGCTTCGATGTACTTTCATCCCTGAAAGCAACAAAAAAGGCCACCGAGGTGACCTTTTTCATGAATATTAACTAATTAAATTTAGTTATTATTCTACGATAGTTGCTACAACACCAGCACCTACTGTACGGCCACCTTCACGGATAGCGAAACGTAGGCCTTCGTCCATCGCGATTGGAGCGATTAGCTCTACAACCATCTTGATGTTGTCACCAGGCATTACCATTTCTACGCCTTCTGGTAGCTCAACTGCACCAGTTACGTCAGTTGTACGGAAGTAGAACTGTGGACGGTAACCTTTGAAGAATGGAGTATGACGACCACCTTCTTCTTTAGATAGTACGTATACTTCTGATTCGAACTTAGTGTGAGGAGTGATTGAACCAGGCTTCGCTAGTACTTGACCACGCTCTACTTCGTCACGCTTAGTACCACGTAACAATGCACCGATGTTCTCACCTGCACGACCTTCGTCTAGAAGCTTACGGAACATCTCAACACCTGTACAAGTTGTCTTAGTAGTCTCTTTGATACCTACGATTTCAACTTCGTCACCAGTGTTGATGATACCGCGCTCAACACGACCTGTTACAACAGTACCACGACCTGAGATTGAGAATACGTCTTCGATAGGCATGATGAATGGCTTATCGATGTCACGCTCTGGCTCTGGGATGTATGAATCTAGAGCTTCTGCTAGTTCAACAATCTTGTCTTCCCACTCTTTCTCGCCTTCTAGTGCTTTAAGAGCAGAACCAGCGATTAGAGGTAGGTCGTCACCTGGGAATTCGTATTCTGAAAGTAGTTCACGTACTTCCATTTCTACTAATTCTAGTAACTCTTCGTCGTCTACCATGTCACATTTGTTCATGAATACGATGATGTAAGGTACACCAACCTGACGAGAAAGAAGGATGTGCTCACGAGTCTGAGGCATTGGGCCGTCAGTTGCAGCTACTACTAGGATCGCGCCGTCCATCTGAGCAGCACCTGTGATCATGTTTTTAACATAGTCAGCGTGTCCTGGGCAGTCTACGTGTGCGTAGTGACGAGTTGGTGTGTCGTACTCAACGTGAGAAGTTGAGATTGTGATACCACGCTCACGCTCTTCTGGAGCGTTATCGATTTGTGCGAAGTCTTTTGCTTCACCGCCGTATACTTTTGCTAGTACGTTAGTGATCGCTGCAGTTAGTGTAGTTTTACCGTGGTCAACGTGACCGATTGTGCCAACGTTAACGTGCGGTTTCGTACGTTCAAACTTTTCTCTTGCCATTTTTAAGTTTCCTTAAATTAAAATTGATCTAATTCTAGACCTAAAAAATAAAATTATCTTCTTGCCGACATTATTGTTTCAGCAACATTGTTAGGAGCTTCGGCGTACTTCAAAAATTCCATTGAGTACGACGCACGTCCCTGAGTTGCACTTCGCAAATCAGTCGCGTATCCAAACATTTCTGCTAGAGGTACCTGAGCATTTACAGCTTTCATACCGGCTGGTGCTTCGTCCATCCCCTCGATCATGCCACGACGACGGTTAAGGTCACCTACTACGTCACCCATAGATTCTTCAGGTGTAATGACTTCAACTTTCATCATCGGCTCTAAAATCTTAGGATTAGCATCAGCAGCACCATTTCTAAAGGCCATTGAACCAGCAATTTTAAACGCCATTTCGTTCGAGTCAACATCATGGAATGAACCATCGTATAACGTTGCTTTCACGCCCAATACAGGGAACCCAGCGAGTACACCATTTTTCATTTGCTCTTGAATGCCTTTATCAACAGCTGGAATATACTCTTTAGGAACGACGCCACCTACGATATCGTTTACGAATTCGTAAGTTTCTTCAGCCTCAATGTCGATAGGCTCTAGCTTCAACCAGACATGACCATATTGGCCACGACCACCTGATTGACGTACAAATTTCCCTTCAACTTCGACCGCAGAAGTAATGCACTCACGATAAGCCACTTGTGGTTTACCTACATTACAATCCACACTAAATTCGCGACGCATACGGTCTACGATAATGTCTAAGTGAAGTTCACCCATACCGGAAATAATGGTTTGTCCAGATTCCTCATCGGTTTCAACGCGGAATGATGGATCTTCTGCCGCCAGTTTACCTAGCGCGATACCCATTTTTTCTTGGTCAGGTAATGATTTTGGTTCGACCGCAACAGAAATAACTGGGTCAGGAAACTCCATACGTTCTAACGTAATCTTGTTATCCGCGTCACACAGAGTGTCACCCGTTGTCACTTGTTTCAGACCTACCGCGGCAGCGATATCACCGGCGCGTACTTCTTTGATTTCTTCACGGTTATTTGAGTGCATCTGAACGATACGCCCAAAACGTTCTTTTTTGCCTTTAACCGGGTTGTACACACTGTCGCCAGTTTGTACTACGCCCGAATAAACACGGAAAAACGTTAAGGTACCAACAAATGGGTCAGTAGCAATTTTAAATGCTAACGCTGCAAACGGCTCATCGTCGCTGGCAGGTCTTTGACCTTCTGAATCATCTTCGTTAATACCTGTGATAGCTGGAACATCTACTGGTGCTGGCATAAATTCTACGACCATGTCGAGAACGGCCTGAACACCTTTGTTTTTGAATGCAGAACCACATGCACACAAAACAATTTCATTATTCAATGTACGTTGACGCAAAGCAGATTTTACTTCTTCTTCTGTCAGGTCTTCACCTTCCAGATATTTGTCCATTAGCTCGTCATTGGCTTCAGCCGCCGCTTCGATAAGTTCTTGGCGGTATTCTTCGGCTTGTTCAACCATGTCGGCTGGAATCTCTTCATAAGAGAAGGTCATCCCTTGGTCAGATTCGGTCCAGTTGATCGCTTTCATTTTGAAAAGATCAACCACACCTTTGAAGTTATCTTCTGCACCAATTGGCAATTGAACAGGAACAGGGTTTGCACCTAGACGGTCTTTAATCTGATCTACAACAGATAGGAAATCTGCACCGGTACGGTCCATTTTATTAACAAATACCATACGTGGAACGTGGTATTTGTCGGCTTGACGCCAAACCGTTTCCGTTTGTGGTTGTACACCTGAAGATGCACAAAGTACCACAGTTGCGCCATCTAATACTCGAAGTGAACGTTCAACTTCAATAGTGAAGTCTACGTGTCCAGGAGTATCGATGATGTTGATTCTGTGCTCATCAAATTGAGCATCCATACCGCGCCAAAAACAGGTGGTAGCAGCAGAAGTGATGGTAATACCACGCTCCTGCTCTTGTTCCATCCAGTCCATGGTCGCAGCACCGTCGTGTACTTCACCAATCTTGTGAGAAAGACCAGTGTAAAACAGTACACGTTCAGTTGTAGTCGTTTTACCGGCGTCAACATGAGCAACAATACCAATATTACGATATCGCTCAATAGGTGTCTTACGCGCCATAAATTCCTCTTAGGTGTTCCAGATAAATACTGTTGATTACCAACGGTAGTGTGCGAATGCTTTGTTCGCGTCAGCCATTTTATGAACGTCTTCACGTTTCTTAACAGCTGAACCTTTGTTGTCTGCAGCGTCAGCTAATTCATTAGCTAGACGTAATGCCATCGACTTCTCACCTCGTTTACGGGCAGCCTCAACTAACCAACGCATGGCTAGAGTGTTACGACGCACTGGACGAACTTCAACTGGAACTTGGTAAGTCGAACCACCTACGCGGCGAGACTTAACTTCCACAGAAGGACGTACGTTATCTAGTGCTTCTTCAAGGATATCAAGGTGAGCTTTGCCTGATTTTTCAGCAGCTACATCCAACGCACCGTAGATGATTCTTTCAGCAACAGCTTTTTTACCATCTAACATCACTACGTTGATAAATTTGGTCAATAATTCTGATCCGAACTTAGGATCAGGAAGAACTTTACGTTGACCTACGACTCTTCTTCTTGGCATTTTAATTCTCCGATTGCTTCAGGGATTACCCAAAACTAATTAATCTTCAGTTTGCTTGGCCTTACTTCACGGAGAACCGTTAAGATTTAGGCTTCTTAGTACCGTACTTAGAACGGCCAACTTTACGGTCTGCTACGCCAGCACAGTCAAGTGCACCACGTACAGTGTGGAAACGAACACCTGGTAAGTCTTTAACACGACCACCACGGATAAGGATTACACTGTGCTCTTGAAGGTTGTGACCTTCACCGCCAATGTAAGAAGTTACTTCGTTACCGTTAGTTAAACGAACACGAGCTACTTTACGTAGTGCAGAGTTCGGCTTCTTAGGTGTAGTAGTGTATACACGAGTACAAACACCACGACGTTGTGGACACGCATCCAAAGCTTCAGACATGTTACGTTTTGTCTTTTGCTTACGAGGCTTACGTACCAACTGGTTAATAGTTGCCATTAACAGCTCCTGATTAGTTGATTTAATAACTACCCATGACGCACAAATGCGCCTCCCCTAAAATAAGGGGTGGCGTATTCTAATGCTCGAAAATTCACCTGTCAACCTTGATCTGTAAGGGCTTAGCAAAATGATCCTTTCGATCGGAAAAAAGGATCTTTTCTATTATTAGGATGAGATAAAAGGTAGTGGAAATATATGACAAGTTTATTGCGGTAGGACAAATAGATAGTGTTTCAATAATTTGGACCGACAGCGATTACATCCATATAGCTTCAGCCTATTATCTTCCCTAACACCGAAGGCAATTACATCCCTGTAGCATTTACTTAGTTAACTACTAATAGAAACTTGTATACCTTCCTTGGCCGTCAGGTGTTGCTACTTCCTGTAACCGCCGAAGGCGATTACGTCCATGTAGCTTCGGCATGTTTTCATCCCAAACCCCTAAGGCAATTACATCCCTGTAGCATTTACTTAGTTAACTACTTATAGAAACTTGTACGCCTTCCTTTGCCGTCCATGGGCTACGGGTATAAGTATATCCAACAACACCGAAAGCTATTACATCCATGTAGTTTCGGTGTATGACCGCCATGGATGGTGGAAATGCCTTTTATGTCGGGAACAATTAAAGGCCTTTCTCCTTGAAAGCAAAAAACCCGTCGCTAGGACGGGTTTTTATTATGAAGTTAAGCTTTTAACTTACAGATCAGTTTCTACGTTTAACGCATCAACTAATTGTTGTTCAGCTTCTTCAGCGCTTACTGTGTCTTCAATTTCATCAAAAGCGGCCGCAGCGGCTTGTTTTTCTTGATGATAACTAAAGCCAGTACCCGCAGGGATCAAACGACCAACGATTACGTTTTCTTTCAGACCACGTAAATCATCACGCTTACCAGAAACCGCAGCTTCTGTAAGTACGCGTGTCGTTTCCTGGAACGACGCAGCAGAGATAAATGACTCAGTCGCCAATGACGCTTTAGTAATACCTAATAGGTCACGGTCGAACTTAACTAAGTCTTTGTTTTCCGCAGCTAGTTTACGGTTAGCGATCTTCACGCGAGAAACTTCAACCTGCTCACCAACTAGGAAGTCAGATTGACCAGCGTCAGTGATGATGCACTTACGTAACATCTGACGACAGATAGCTTCGATGTGTTTATCGTTAATCTTTACACCCTGTAAGCGGTAAACTTCTTGAACTTCATTCACGATGTAGTTCGAGAACGCAGTGATACCACGTAAACGTAAGATGTCATGTGGTGACTCAGGACCATCGGCAATAACTTCACCCATTTCCACAGATTCACCTTCAAACACGTTAAGCTGACGCCACTTAGGAATCATCTCTTCGTGTGCATCACCCTCTTGAGGTGTAATAACTAGACGTTTCTTACCTTTAGTTTCTTTACCAAAGCTAATTTGACCAGAAATTTCTGCAAGAATTGCAGGTTCTTTCGGCTTACGCGCTTCGAATAAATCAGCAACTCGAGGTAGACCACCCGTAATATCACGAGTCTTCGAACCTTCCTGAGGAATACGCGCTAATACGTCACCTGGAACCACTTCTGAACCATCTTTACCTTCGATAGTTGTAAACGAAGGTAGACGAATCTCCTGTAGATGACCATCTTCACTTGCCAAGATTAACTTAGGCTCTTTTGCGTTAGCCAAAGATAAATCTTTAACCACGGTACGAGTCAAACCAGTTAATTCATCAGTCTGAACTTCAGTGTTCGCTTCTTCAACATCAGAGAACTGAAGCTGTGCTGGACGTTCTACGATAATTGGATGCGAGTGCGGATCCCAGTTAGCAACGATATCGTTACCTTTAACTTCAGCACCGTCAGCAATTGTCATTACCGCACCGTAAGGTAGCTTATAACGCTCACGCTCACGACCTTGTTCGTCGATAACTGTTACTTCCGCTGAACGCGAAGTAATAACGATCTTATCGTCACGGTTTGTTACATGCTTGGCGTTGTGTAGACGGATTGTACCGTCGTTCTTAACTTGTACGCTGTTCGCTGCTGATGCTCTCGATGCCGCACCACCGATGTGGAACGTACGCATCGTAAGCTGTGTACCCGGCTCACCGATTGACTGAGCTGCGATAACACCAACGGCTTCACCTTGGTTAATAAGGTGACCACGTGCAAGGTCACGACCGTAACACTTAGCACAAACACCGAAATCGTTATCACAAGTGATGATTGAACGAACTTCAACTTCGTCTACTGAATGACCTTCTAACAAGTCACACAGTTTTTCATCTAACATTACGCCAGCTTCAACAAGTACTGTTTCTGTGTTCGGAATACAAACATCGTTTAATACAACACGACCAAGTACACGCTCACGTAGAGGTTCAACAACGTCACCACCTTCGATTAGAGGCTTCATTGTAATACCTTCTTGAGTACCACAATCGTGTTCGTTGATTACCAAGTCCTGACCAACATCTACTAGACGACGAGTTAGGTAACCCGAGTTCGCTGTTTTAAGTGCTGTATCCGCTAGACCTTTACGCGCACCGTGAGTCGAGATGAAGTACTGTAGTACGTTCAGACCTTCACGGAAGTTTGCCGTAATCGGTGTTTCGATGATTGAGCCATCTGGCTTAGCCATTAGACCACGCATACCAGCTAGCTGACGAATCTGAGCGGCACTACCACGAGCACCAGAGTCGGCCATCATAAATACGCTGTTGAATGATGGTTGAACTTCTTCTTCGCCGTCACGGTTGATCACCGTTTCAGTCGATAGATTGTCCATCATGGCTTTAGAAAGTTTTTCGTTAGCTGTAGACCAGATATCGATAACTTTGTTGTACTTTTCACCTTGCGTTACAAGACCTTGTTGGAACTGGTCTTGGATTTCAGCAACTTCAGCTTCTGAATCGCCGATGATGTCTGCTTTCGCGTCTGGAATAACTAAGTCATCGATACCGATAGAGTTACCCGCTAACATCGCGTAGTGGAAACCTGTGTACATGATTTGGTCAGCAAATACTACAGTGTCTTTAATACCAAGACGACGGTAACATTCGTTGATCAACATAGAGATTTGCTTTTTACCAATCGCTTGGTTCATCAAATCAAACGGGAAACCTTCTGGTGCAACCATAGAAAGAATTGCACGACCAACAGTAGTGTCTTGAACAACGACTTCTGAAGTACGCGAACCGTCTTCTGCAACGTTAACCTGAGTCATACGAACTTTAACGCGCGCATGTAAGTCTGCGGCGCCAGAACGGTAAGCTTTTTCGGCTTCTTTTTTGTCTTTAAAGATCATGCCTTCGCCTTTCGCATTGATGCGATCACGAGTCATGTAATAAAGACCTAATACAACGTCCTGTGAAGGTACGATAATAGGTTCACCGTTTGCAGGTGATAAGATGTTATTGGTAGACATCATTAACGCACGAGCTTCTAACTGAGCTTCTAACGTTAAAGGAACGTGTACCGCCATTTGGTCACCATCGAAGTCGGCGTTATATGCCGCACAAACTAATGGGTGTAACTGAATGGCCTTACCTTCAATCAGTACTGGCTCAAATGCCTGGATACCTAATCTGTGAAGTGTCGGTGCACGGTTAAGCATAACCGGATGTTCACGGATAACTTCATCTAAGATATCCCAAACTTCTGGCGCTTCACGCTCTACCATCTTCTTAGCAGCTTTGATCGTCGTAGCCATGCCACGGATCTCTAACTTGCCGTAAATAAATGGCTTGAACAATTCAAGTGCCATCTTCTTAGGAAGACCACACTGATGTAATTTAAGAGTAGGACCAACTGTGATTACAGAACGACCTGAGTAGTCAACACGCTTACCAAGTAAGTTCTGACGGAAACGACCTTGTTTACCTTTGATCATGTCTGCCAAAGATTTAAGAGGACGTTTGTTAGAACCAGTAATCGCACGACCACGACGACCGTTATCTAATAACGCATCAACCGCTTCCTGTAACATACGCTTTTCGTTACGTACGATGATGTCAGGCGCCGCTAAGTCTAGTAGACGTTTCAAACGGTTATTACGGTTGATAACACGACGGTATAAGTCGTTCAGATCTGAAGTCGCAAAACGACCGCCATCTAGCGGTACTAAAGGACGAAGATCTGGTGGAAGTACTGGGAGTACAGTCATTACCATCCACTCAGGACGGTTACCAGAATGTACAAACGCTTCCATTAATTTAAGACGCTTAGTTAACTTCTTGCGTTTAGTCTCAGAAGTAACTGTTGGCAATTCTTCTTTCATCTCAGCGTATTGCTGATTGATGTCGATGTCTTTTAGAAGATCAAAAACGGCTTCTGCACCCATTTTCGCTTCAAACTCGTCACCGTGCTCTTCTAGCGCATCCAAGTACTCTTCTTCTGACAACATTTGACCTTTTTCAAGGGTTGTCATGCCAGGTTCAACAACGGCATATGATTCGAAGTAAAGAACACGTTCGATGTCACGTAACGTCATGTCTAACATTAGACCGATACGAGACGGCAACGATTTAAGGAACCAGATGTGCGCTACTGGGCTTGCTAGTTCGATGTGACCCATACGTTCACGACGTACTTTAGTCAATGTAACTTCAACGCCACACTTTTCACAGATAACACCACGGTGCTTAAGACGTTTGTACTTACCACACAAACATTCGTAATCTTTTACCGGGCCAAAAATACGCGCACAGAATAAGCCGTCACGTTCTGGTTTGAACGTACGGTAGTTGATGGTCTCTGGCTTTTTAACTTCACCAAATGACCAAGAGCGAACCACGTCTGGAGACGCTAAGCCGATTCGAATTGAATCAAACTCTTCGCTTTTGTTTTGTTGTTTCAAAAACTTAAGTAAGTCTTTCACTTTTGTTCTCCTGTCGGAGTGAAACATTAGGGTGGTCACTTATGTGGCCACCCCACCACTCAATTTCTAAAGAACCTTACGGGTTACCGTAAAGGCTTATTCTTCTTCTAACTCGATGTTTAGACCAAGCGATCGAATCTCTTTTAACAATACGTTAAATGATTCAGGGATTGCTGGTTCCATACGGTGGTCGCCATCAACGATGTTCTTATACATCTTAGTACGACCATTAACGTCATCTGACTTAACCGTTAACATTTCTTGAAGCGTGTAAGCAGCACCGTAAGCTTCTAGTGCCCATACTTCCATCTCACCGAAACGCTGACCACCGAACTGAGCTTTACCACCAAGTGGTTGCTGAGTTACCAGGCTGTAAGAACCAGTTGAACGTGCGTGCATCTTGTCATCAACCAAGTGGTTTAGTTTCAACATGTACATGTAACCAACGGTTACTTTACGCTCAAAGGCATTACCTGTACGGCCGTCAAATAAAGTGAACTGACCGCTGCGTGGCATATCAGCCAACTCGAATAAGTCTTTAATTTCTTCTTCAGCAGCACCATCGAATACCGGAGTCGCAATTGGAACACCAGCTCGTAGGTTTTGCGCTAAACGACGAACTTCATCATCAGAGAAGCTATCAATGTCTACTTCCTGACGAGACGTACCAGACGCATAAACCTTGCCTAAGAAATCACGGATTTCCGCAAGTTCTTTTTGCTCTTTGATCATGCGGTCTAGTTTTTCACCAAGACCACGTGCAGCCATACCCAAGTGAGTTTCAAGGATCTGACCGATGTTCATACGAGATGGTACACCCAGCGGGTTCAATACGATGTCAACCGGCGTACCGTGTTCATCGTGAGGCATGTCTTCCACAGGAACAATAGTAGAGATTACACCCTTGTTACCGTGACGACCCGCCATCTTATCACCAGGCTGGATACGACGTTTAACCGCCAAATAAACTTTAACAATCTTAAGAACACCAGGTGCTAAATCATCACCTTGAGTGATCTTACGACGCTTGATTTCGTACTTTTTATCGTACTCAGCGCGTAGCTCTTCGTAAGAAGCCGCTAATTGCTCAAGTTCTTCTTGTTTAGTTTCATCAGACAAGCTTTGCTGGAACAACTTATCGCCACTTAATAGGCCAACTTTCTCTGCGTCGATACCGCCAGCGATTAATAACTCACGAGTACGAGCGAAAGTGTTGTTCTCTAAGATCTTAAACTCTTCGTTTAAGTCTTTTTTGGCTTGCGCTAATTGCATCTCTTCGATGTCTAACGCACGTTTGTCTTTTTCAACACCGTCGCGGGTGAAGACTTGCACGTCAATAACGGTACCTGAAACCGAGTTAGGTACACGTAGTGAGCTGTCTTTTACGTCAGACGCTTTTTCACCAAAGATCGCACGTAATAATTTTTCTTCAGGCGTTAGCTGAGTTTCACCTTTAGGGGTTACTTTACCAACTAAGATATCGCCACCTTTAACTTCAGCACCGATATAAACGATACCAGAGTCGTCAAGCTTACCTAATGCCGCTTCACCAACGTTAGGGATATCTGCCGTAACTTCTTCAGGACCTAATTTAGTGTCACGAGCAACACAGCTTAGTTCTTGAATGTGAATAGTAGTTAGACGGTCTTCCTGTACAACACGCTCAGAAACAAGGATTGAATCCTCGAAGTTGTAACCATTCCAAGGCATGAAGGCTACACGCATGTTTTGACCAAGTGCTAGTTCACCTAAGTCAGTAGACGGACCATCAGCTAGAACGTCACCACGTTGTACTGGTTCGCCTTTGCTCACAGTAGTACGTTGGTTAATACAAGTGTTTTGGTTCGAACGTGTGTACTTAGTTAAGTTGTAGATGTCGATACCCGCTTCACCAGGTAGACATTCACTTTCATTAACTTTAACAACGATACGAGATGCATCTGCATAGTCGATTACACCGCCACGCTTAGCAACAACCGTTACACCAGAGTCTTTAGCAACCGTTGCTTCAACACCAGTACCAACAAGAGGTTTGTCAGCACGTAGAGTAGGAACGGCCTGACGTTGCATGTTCGCACCCATCAATGCACGGTTCGCATCGTCGTGCTCTAGGAACGGGATCAAACTTGCCGCAACTGATACAACCTGCTGTGGTGCCACGTCCATGTACTGAACCTGGTCAACAGACGTAATAGTAAATTCATTTTTGAAACGAGCCGGTACTAGTTCATTTACTAGACGACCTTCTTCATCAGTCTCAGCGCTTGCCTGTGCGATTACGAACTTATCTTCTTCAATAGCAGATAGGTAATCGATTTCACCTGTTACTACGCCATCGATAACACGACGATACGGAGTTTCTAAGAAGCCGTATGAGTTAACACGTGCGTAAACTGATAACGAGTTGATCAAACCGATGTTTGGACCTTCCGGCGTTTCGATTGGACATACACGACCGTAGTGAGTCGGGTGAACGTCTCGAACTTCGAAGCCTGCACGTTCACGTGTCAAACCGCCTGGGCCTAATGCAGAAATACGACGTTTGTGCGTAACTTCTGACAGCGGGTTGTTTTGGTCCATGAACTGTGACAACTGCGATGAACCAAAGAATTCTTTGATTGCAGCAGAGATCGGCTTGGCGTTGATCAAATCTTGTGGCGTAGTGTTGTCAAGATCACCTAGAGATAGACGTTCTTTAACAGCACGTTCAACACGTACTAAACCAACACGGAATTGGTTTTCAGCCATTTCACCAACAGAACGGATACGACGGTTACCTAAGTGGTCGATATCGTCTACATCACCTTTACCATCACGAATGTCGATCAATGTCTTCATTACGCTGATGATGTCGTCTTTGCTTAGTGTGCCTTCACCAGTCAGGTCATCACGACCAACACGACGGTTGAACTTCATTCGGCCTACAGCAGATAAGTCATAACGCTCTAGAGAGAAAAATAGGTTGTCGAATAAAGCTTCCGCTGAGTCTTTTGTTGGTGGCTCACCAGGACGCATCATACGATAAATTTCGATTAATGCTTCAAGACGATCAGTTGAAGAGTCGATACGTAACGTATCTGAGATATAAGAACCGTGATCTAATTCGTTAGTGTAAATAACTTCGAATTTTTTGTGACCCGCTTCAGCCATTTTAGCTAGAAGCTCTAAGCTAATAAGGTCATTAGCATTAGCTACGATCTCGCCTGTCGACTCGTCGATATAGTTTTTCGCGATAACTTTATCAATGATATATTCGTGTGGAACTTCGATCTGAGTGATACCAGATTTTTCCATGGTACGAATATGACGAGCAGTAATACGGCGACCCGTTTCTACAATAACTTCACCGTCTGAGTCTTTGATATCAAAAACAGCAGTCTCACCGCGTAGACGAGAAGGTTGAAGTTCCATAAGGATCTTATCGCCCTTGATCTCAATGGCGATATTATCAAAAAATAGTTCTAAGATTTCTTCAGTAGAATATTCTAGTGCACGTAAAATGATAGATGCCGGTAATTTACGACGGCGGTCAATACGTACAAATAGATTATCTTTAGGGTCAAACTCGAAGTCCAACCAAGAACCACGGTAAGGGATAACGCGTGCGTTATACAATACTTTACCAGATGAGTGTGTTTTACCTTTGTCATGATCAAAGAACACACCTGGCGAACGGTGTAACTGAGACACGATAACACGCTCAGTACCATTAATTACGAACGTACCGTTGTCTGTCATTAACGGCATTTCGCCCATGTAAACTTCTTGCTCTTTGATATCTTTAACAGTACCAGGAGCAGCTTCTTTATCCATAAGAACTAAACGAAGTTTAACGCGCAGCGGGGCTGCGTAAGTAACACCACGAATTTGACATTCTTTCACGTCGAACACAGGTTCACCGACGCGATAACTAACAAATTGCAATTCGGCGCTACCAGAATAGCTCTTAATAGGGAAAACAGAACGGAATGCAGCTTCGATGCCGTTATTACCGTCTACGTCCGCTTCAATAAACTTGTTGTATGATTCAAGCTGAACTTGTAGAAGATAAGGCATGTCCAAAACGTGTTCACGCTTGCCAAAATCCTTACGAATTCGTTTCTTTTCAGAATAAGAGTAAGCCATGTGGTTCCTCAGCTTGCTGATTTTTGACCCTATAAGCCCGACAGTAACTCACTGACCGGACTACCTTTAACAGCAAAATTTTGCTTTTCTGCGGTTAACAGAAAAGTTTTACCATCATTTTTTGTACTATGAAAGTTTTAGTCTGACATAGCGCAAAAAGGCCGGTGATATTTTATCACCAGCCCATGCCTAAATTTTAGGCAGATAATCTAACAAGAGTTAGATTATTTGATTTCAACAGAAGCGCCTGCTTCTTCAAGAGCAGCTTTAAGCTCTTCTGCTTCACCTTTAGAAACAGCTTCTTTAACTGCAACAGGTGCAGACTCAACCATGCCTTTAGCTTCTTTAAGGCCAAGACCAGTCGCGCCACGTACCGCTTTGATAGCAGCAACTTTGTTACCGCCAGCAGCAGTTAAGATTACGTCGAATTCAGTTTGCTCTTCAGCAGCTTCAGCTGGACCAGCAGCAACAACAGCAGCAGCTGCAGTTACACCGAATTTTTCTTCCATAGCTTCAACTAGTTCAACTACTTCCATTACTGACATTTCAGCAACTGCGTCTAAGATTTGTTCTTTAGTTACAGACATTTTTAATTTCCTAACTTTTAATAAGCGCTTTCAACTTGGCTATTGCCTAAAAAAGAAACGCGCTTTAAATAACTTTCACCTAAAAACTGCATTATTCTCATTAAATATGAGAGATAAATTATGCAGCTTCTTTTGCTTCTTTTACTGCAGCTAGTGTCTTCACTAACTTGCCTGCAGAAGCTTCTTTCATAACACTCATCAGTTTCGCGATAGCTTCGTCGTATGTAGGTAGAGATGCTAGCAATTCTACGTCTACTACGTCGCCTTCAAATGATGCAGTCTTCAGTTCAAACTTGTCGTTTTTCTTTGCGAAATCTTTGAAGATACGCGCGCCAGCACCTGGGTGCTCGCTAGAAAAAGCAACTAAAGTAGGACCTACAAATGAATCAGTAAGACATTCGAAGTCAGTACCAGCAACAGCGCGCTTGGCTAAAGTGTTGCGAACAACCTTCATCCAAACACCAGCTTCACGAGCTTCTTTACGAAGCGCAGTGATGTCAGTTACTGATACACCACGAGCGTCTGCAACTACTGCAGACAGAGCGTCTTTGGCTGCTTCTTGGACTTCAGCAACAATTGCTTTCTTTCCATCAAGATTTAATGCCATTAGCTTTTTCTCCTGGTATGTGAAACGGGAAAACCCGTTTTCATTTTTGTTTAAACTCAATTAAATTGAGCTTAAACGGCTCCGGTGAAAGCCAGAAGTGAAATCTTCTGGGGTCATCACCATCTGCGTAGGAAATTAAGTTTTTGAACTTTAAGTTCACCAACACCTACGGTCTTGGATGGAGGTCCTAAAAGAACCTCAACCCGAATTTTATTTCTCTAATGCAAGAGAACCTTGGTCAACAGCTACACCAGCACCCATAGTCGTAGAAAGAGAAACTTTCTTGATATAAGTACCTTTTGCAGAAGCTGGCTTAGCTTTCTTGATAGCTGCTAATAGAGACTCAAGGTTTTCCTTGATTGCAGCTGTGTCGAAATCGGCTTTACCGATCGACGCGTGAACGATACCGTTCTTGTCGTTACGGTAACGAACCTGACCAGCTTTAGCGTTCTTAACCGCTGTAGCTACGTCTGGCGTTACTGTACCAACTTTAGGGTTAGGCATTAGACCACGTGGACCTAAGATTTGACCTAATTGACCAACAACACGCATTGCATCTGGAGATGCAACAACAACGTCGAAGTTCATTTCGCCAGCTTTAACTTGCTCAGCTAGGTCTTCCATACCAACGATGTCTGCACCAGCTTCTTTAGCTGCTTCAGCGTTAGCGCCTTGAGTAAATACTGCAACGCGTACGTCTTTACCAGTACCGTTAGGTAATACAGTTGCACCACGAACGTTTTGGTCAGATTTACGAGCGTCGATGCCAAGGTTGATAGCAACGTCAACACTTTCTTTGAATTTAGCTGTCGCTAATTCTTGAAGTAGAGATACAGCTTCTTCGATGCCGTACTCACGAGTCGCATCTACTTTTTCACGAATTAAACGTGCGCGTTTAGTTAATTTAGCCATTGATTAGCCCTCTACATTCAAGCCCATTGCACGAGCAGAGCCGGCAATAGTACGTACAGCTGCGTCCATAGAAGCAGCAGTTAGGTCAGGTTCTTTAGTCTTAACGATCTCTTCCAATTGAGCACGAGTTACCGTACCTACTTTTTCAGTATTTGGACGACCTGAACCAGACTTGATACCAGCCGCTTTCTTAAGCAAGTAAGATGCAGGTGGAGTCTTAGTTTCGAATGTGAAAGAACGATCATTGTAAACCGTGATAACAACTGGAACTGGAGCGCCTTTGTCCATTTCGCCAGTCTTAGCGTTAAACGCTTTACAGAATTCCATGATGTTCACACCATGCTGACCTAGAGCAGGACCAACTGGTGGACTAGGGTTTGCCATACCAGCTGCAACTTGCAACTTGATAAGGGCTTCTACTTTTTTAGCCATTTTAGCTTCCTCTTAATGTGGGTCTTTGCCTAGTAAGAACGAGGTTTCTTACTTGTCGGCTTCCCAATTTTCATTTTTGTTGCAAACCAGAAATTTAGGTTCACATACAAAAGGGTCGCGCATTATATAGACAATCGCGACCCTTTACAACTAGGTATTCGTTAATTTCTTGACGAATTACTTGTCTTTTTCTACCTGACCAAACTCTAGCTCTACTGGCGTTGAACGACCAAATATTAGTACAGAAACCTTCACGCGGCTCTTTTCGTAGTCCACTTCTTCAACCACACCGTTAAAGTCAGCAAATGGACCGTCAGTAACACGAACCACTTCACCAGGCTCAAACAAGGTTTTCGGCTTCGGCTTATCAACGTTTTCTTCAAGGCGGTTCAAGATAGCGTCAGCTTCTTTGTTAGTGATTGGAGCAGGACGATCTGAAGTGCCACCGATGAAACCTAATACACGAGGTGTATTTTTAACTAAGTGCCATGCTTCTTCGTTCATCGCCATTTCAACAAGAACGTAACCAGGAAAGAACTTGCGCTCACTACGACGTTTCTGGCCAGCGCGCATCTCTACTACTTCTTCAGTCGGAACTAATACGCGACCAAAATAGTCTTCCATGCCATTGATTTTGATATGCTCTTCTAGTGTTTTAGCAACACGAGCTTCGTAACCTGAGTACGCTTGAACTACGTACCAGCGTAATTTGTTTTCTGATTCTGACATCGATTAATATCCCACACCTGTAACCAAGCCAACTAACCAACGCAAGCCCATATCTAAGAAATACAATAGAATTGCGATAATGGCAGTTGCCACAAAAATGATTAATGTAGTTTGTGTTGCTTCTTGGCGAGAAGGCCAAATCACTTTACGAACTTCTTTATTAGACTCTTTAGCAAAACCGATAAAAGTTTTACCTTTCGTTGTTGTTGCCGCAAAAAAACCAGCAATAATAACTGCAGCTACAACACCTATAGCGCGGATCAATACAGATTCTTGCTCAAAAATATTATTTGCGATCACCGCGCCAGCCAGTAAGCCGATCACGATCACCCATTTAACGATATCCAGTCCATTATTGTTTGACTGCTCTACATTAGCACTCATAAAAACACCTTTAATACTGCTTGTATGTCGAAGTTGTAAAAACAAACCTCAAATAACAATATTCATGTTAAACACTGTTATTTGAGGTTTGATAGAGACGGTAAGACACTTACATCCAACCATCGCCTTTTTTGAAAGAGCGGAGACCGCTGTTCTACTGAACCAATCTTTCAAAAGTTACTCTTTGCATTAGCAAAAAGTGGCAGGGGCGGAGGGGCTAAAGCCTCGGCCATCGCCGTCTTTTGAAAGAGCAGAGACCGCTGTTCTTCTGAACTAACCTTTCAAAAGTTACTCTTTGCCTTAACAAAACTGGCAGGGGCGGAGGGACTAAAGCCTCGGCCATCGCCGTCTTTTGAAAGAGCGGAGACCGCTGTTCTTCTGAACTAACCTTTCTAAAGTTACTCTTTGCCTTAACAAAAACTGGCAGGGGCGGAGGGACTAAACCCTCGGCCATCGCCGTCTTTTGAAAAAGCGGAGACCGCTGTTCTACTAAACCAATCTTTCAAAAGTTACTCTTTGCCTTAACAAAAAGTGGCAGGGGCGGAGGGACTAAAGCCTCGGCCATCGCCGTCTTTTGAAAAAGCGGAGACCGCTGTTCTACTGAACCAATCTTTCAAAAGTTACTCTTTGCATTAGCAAAAAGTGGCAGGGGCGGAGGGACTAAAGCCTCGGCCATCGCCGTCTTTTGAAAAAGCGGAGACCGCTGTTCTACTGAACCAATCTTTCAAAAGTTACTCTTTGCATTAGCAATAAGTGGCAGGGGCGGAGGGACTCGAACCCCCAGCCATCGGTTTTGGAGACCGCTGTTCTACCAATTGGAACTACGCCCCTGCATAAAAACCTTGTTCTGCTTGTTTTAATTTTAGCCAACAAACAGATGCACCGCTCTTGTGAAATCTGTTTTTAAGGGAATCATAAAAGCGGGGTGCGTCATTATACGAATAATCAAGTTATTCGCAAGCAATCGATTAAAAAAGCTCAAAAATGAATAGCAATTTGCCGTTGGTCATAATCAAGCGTTGAATCTGAATCCCAGATTTCCAGCACACGAAGCTTTTACGTCCCTGTAGCTTCGATGTATGACCTCCATGGAAGGAGGGAATGCCAAATAATTGTATGGAACAATTATGGCCTTTCATCCCTTAGCACACGAAGCCATTACGTCCATGTAGCTTCGATGTATGACCTCCATGGAAGGAGGGAATGCCTAATAATTGTATGGAACAATTATGGCCTTCCATCCCTGAAAGCAACAAAAAAGGCGCTCAATGAGCGCCTTCTTCTAATAAATACTAAGTATCTATTATTCTACGATAGTTGCTACAACACCAGCACCTACTGTACGGCCACCTTCACGGATAGCGAAACGTAGGCCTTCGTCCATCGCGATTGGAGCGATTAGCTCTACAACCATCTTGATGTTGTCACCAGGCATTACCATTTCTACGCCTTCTGGTAGCTCAACTGCACCAGTTACGTCAGTTGTACGGAAGTAGAACTGTGGACGGTAACCTTTGAAGAATGGAGTATGACGACCACCTTCTTCTTTAGATAGTACGTATACTTCTGATTCGAACTTAGTGTGAGGAGTGATTGAACCAGGCTTCGCTAGTACTTGACCACGCTCTACTTCGTCACGCTTAGTACCACGTAACAATGCACCGATGTTCTCACCTGCACGACCTTCGTCTAGAAGCTTACGGAACATCTCAACACCTGTACAAGTTGTCTTAGTAGTCTCTTTGATACCTACGATTTCAACTTCGTCACCAGTGTTGATGATACCGCGCTCAACACGACCTGTTACAACAGTACCACGACCTGAGATTGAGAATACGTCTTCGATAGGCATGATGAATGGCTTATCGATGTCACGCTCTGGCTCTGGGATGTATGAATCTAGAGCTTCTGCTAGTTCAACAATCTTGTCTTCCCACTCTTTCTCGCCTTCTAGTGCTTTAAGAGCAGAACCAGCGATTAGAGGTAGGTCGTCACCTGGGAATTCGTATTCTGAAAGTAGTTCACGTACTTCCATTTCTACTAATTCTAGTAACTCTTCGTCGTCTACCATGTCACATTTGTTCATGAATACGATGATGTAAGGTACACCAACCTGACGAGAAAGAAGGATGTGCTCACGAGTCTGAGGCATTGGGCCGTCAGTTGCAGCTACTACTAGGATCGCGCCGTCCATCTGAGCAGCACCTGTGATCATGTTTTTAACATAGTCAGCGTGTCCTGGGCAGTCTACGTGTGCGTAGTGACGAGTTGGTGTGTCGTACTCAACGTGAGAAGTTGAGATTGTGATACCACGCTCACGCTCTTCTGGAGCGTTATCGATTTGTGCGAAGTCTTTTGCTTCACCGCCGTATACTTTTGCTAGTACGTTAGTGATCGCTGCAGTTAGTGTAGTTTTACCGTGGTCAACGTGACCGATTGTGCCAACGTTAACGTGCGGTTTCGTACGTTCAAACTTTTCTCTTGCCATTTTCAGACCTATTTAAGTTTATTAAAGTAATACGCTCGAGAGCGTGAGTTATAAAATTATTTACTATGCGAGAGAAGAGAAGTGGTGCTGATAGGCAGATTTGAACTGCCGACCTCACCCTTACCAAGGGTGCGCTCTACCAACTGAGCTATATCAGCGAGAAAGTTTGGAGCGAGCAGCGGGAATCGAACCCGCATCATCAGCTTGGAAGGCTGAGGTAATAGCCATTATACGATGCTCGCTTTGAAACTACTTCACGACCCAAGCTAAGAAGGCCGCGAGCCGACCTTTGATTTACCAAGACGATGGTCTCAGTAAAAGAAAAAGTGGTGGAGGGAGGTGGATTCGAACCACCGAAGGCGGAGCCGTCAGATTTACAGTCTGATCCCTTTGGCCACTCGGGAACCCCTCCACGAGTTATTGATGGTGCCGGCTGCCGGAGTCGAACTGGCGACCTACTGATTACAAGTCAGTTGCTCTACCAACTGAGCTAAGCCGGCACTGCATCAAGTGGGGCGCATTCTATGGCAAGCTTTTTAAGAGTGCAACACTAATTCTCATTTTTTTTAAAATTTTGTTCCGAACGAACAGGAATTGAGCATTTTTACTAAATATTCAACAATTTCATGCTCAGAGAGCATACTAGTCATATAGATCAGCGAATCTATTGAGCCCCATAAAAACTAAGTTCGGCTCAACATGTACTGGCATATCGAGAAAAGATGCTATCACGGGAGCGTCGCCACCTGTCAAAACTACTTTTAAATTTTCACTGGCATGAAACTCTATGCCTTGTAGATATCCCTTAGCCATTTTAATAGCGCCAACCAGGGCATTCGCACATCCATGATATAAAGCGGACGGCGTACTGGTTCCAAAATGTTCGTCGAGATGGGATTCATGGCCAAAAACACCCGGCGCCTTCTCAATTATGGATTGCTGCATCAATTGTAATCCCGGCGTTATCCATCCGCCCAAGTGATTACCATTTTCCGTCAGGACATCAATAGTTAGCGCGGTTCCGGAATCTACAACCAGCACATCATGATTTTTGTAGTGATAGGCAGCTGCTATTACAGCTAACCAACGGTCGATACCCAAAGTTTCATAATTTGGATAAGCACAACGTACGCCAAAACTCTCAGACTGAACTACAGCTTCAATTACATTAACACCGTTATCATTGGCTAATTTTAGAATTGCTAAAAGCTCATCAGACTTTGCAACTTGCGCATACGCAAGAGTGCAAATAGAACCCATGTTTGTGCGGACCCATTCGATACTTGTTCTCTGATATCCAACAGATTGTTCAAAGGTGCAACATTTTAGTGATGTATTACCAACGTCAATTAGCAAATTCATTCAACTAGCCCTCAAGCTGACTTCACCGCCATATATTTTCTGTACTAATCCGGAGTCATTATCTTCCAACAACAGTGCACCTGAACCATCTATTCCCAAACAACGACCTTGTTTGACATTATTGCTACTTATAAGGTTTACTTGCCTATTCTTGAACGCATTATGTTCGTTCCATTCTGCAGCAAGATTAGCGAGCCTATTTTCCCGGTATTCTGTCATAACTAGTTCAATTTCGTCTAAGATAGCGGCTGCTAACTGGTTTCGATCAAGATTATGGCGACTTATCTGCTTAAAATCAGTCCAGGGTTGATCAATCAGTTCCGAACTCACTTCGGGCATATCAAAATTGACACCGATACCGATAACCAAACTACAAGCACCGTCCGACTGTCCCTCCGCTTCCACTAAGATACCAGCCAACTTTCTGCCCTCATGCAATATATCATTAGGCCACTTAAGCTCCACGCTCCCCTCTATAAAACGATTGCAAGCTCTTAAGATCGCAACACCAATAGCTAAACTCATGCCTGAAGCCGCGATTAGGCCATCTTCCATTATACGAAATTGTGAGAGGTAGATATGTGAGCCAAAAGGACTCTGCCATTGCCTGCCTCTCCTTCCACGCCCTTTTGTTTGGCACTCAGCTATAACCGTGTAACCGTCCTGGTACCCACCACCTTGTCTAATTGTTTGTAATAGCTGATCGTTTGTTGAACCGAGTATGTTATATATATCAAGCGAGTGATTAGAAGAAGCATAAGAAGCGATTGCATCATTGTTAAGTAACACAATATCGCTCGCTAATCGATACCCTTTGCCGTGAACTGAGAAAATGTCTAAACCAAGTTCGCTTAGAGATTTTATGTGATTCGCCACTGCAGCTCTGCTGATACCAAATTCGTGTCCTAGCTTTTCTCCTGAATGAAAAGTTCCGTCAGACAAAATGCGAACTATTTCGGCCTTTAGATCTCGTTTAGCCATTACCTTAACTCTCTATATCATCGATGTGATTATATTCGCCGCACTTTCCAATCAAACGAACTTCGGTTTCCAACACCACACCAAACTTTTTATGTACTGATTCACGCACAAGCTTAATCAGTTTGATCAAATCGAGCCCTGTTGCATCACCGTTTTTATTAACCAATACTAGGGCTTGTTTATCATGTACGGCAGCACCATTAAGCTCGTAACCCTTGAGTCCACATTGCTCGATCAACCAACCTGCAGCTAATTTTGTAGAATCTTCGTTAATCTCGTACTGAGGCATTTCCGTAAATTCCTGTCGTAGTTTTTCCGCCTTAATTTTATTAACTATTGGATTTTTAAAGAAACTACCGGCATTTCCAACAAATTGCGGATTTGGCAACTTACTCTGCCTGATTTCTATTACTTTCTTGAATATGCAATCTGGCGTGGGGCAGGCTAACTTTTTCAGTTCACCGTAGCTTACTTCTGGCAACCACTGTTTTGGGATTTTGAACGTTACAGACAAAATTACTGCTTTGTCCTTAAGTTCATGTTTAAAAATACTATCTCGGTAAGAGAACCTACAATCTTCGTTGTTTAGATATTTTATCTTTTGAGTTAATAAATCGTAATATTCGACTTGAGATACAAAGTCTTTAACCTCCCTGCCATACGCCCCAATGTTTTGAATTGGCGATGCTCCTACGGTTCCAGGTATTAAAGCTAAATTTTCTAAGCCGAAGACGTTATTATCTAGCGTCCACTTAACAAACTCATGCCAATTTTCGCTGCTAGATGCTTTAACTAAGTAACTATCTTCTGCCTCTGTTATCTCTTTACCAAATAAAGAGAGTCGTAGAACACTACCTTTATAATCTTCTACGAATACGCAGTTACTGCCCTCACCAAGCAGAATAAAATCTTTGTTGATAGCCTTATCTGAGAACGCTACCAACTCCTCGACATTCTTGATGGTTATGATGTCTTTAACTTTGGAGCTTAAACCAAATGTGTGGATCTGTTCTGTACTAGTCAAAGTTGTATTCTACGCGTCTACATTTAATTAATGTGAAATATACCTATTTCACAGGTTAACTAAAAGGAATTGATGTTCTTGAAGTGCATAAGGTAATCAGCGTCAAGTTTAAAAAGGTCATCTCACCCATGACAGTACATTAAGTGAGCATATAAGCGGAGTAAAATGGCTTCGATGCTATTTATTCTCCTCCATAAAAGCGCAGAGAACTTAGTATTAAACTGCTCAACTGGATCCCTGATATCGCTTCGCGATTCTGGGACGACGGTATTTGATGTAGGTACTTAGGTTACGTCTGGAACATATAATACCAATCTGTAAAAAGATTAAGTCATCTCAATCCCGTCTCTCGTACACATTTTTACAACCCGTTTTGTATCACTGATAAAGTCGTTACAGGCTCTGCTACATGAGTCGACAATATCGTTATAGCCGTCAGTGCATTTGTTGATTTGACTTTCCCCTGCAAAAAATAAGGATACAGCCAGAAGGCGCATACGTTTTCTGGCATTGGGCTCTTTTCTTGAAAGCTTTAGAAGTTGTTTGGGTGTTTCTAAATTCACTGTCTTTGATAAGGTTAATATAACAGCTTCTATTAGATCAGATATTTATGCCGATTAGTATAAGTAGTAGCGAACCGCTTATTTGTATAACGCCTAAATGCAAAAAACCCGTCAACCTTTCGGTCAACGGGTTCGTATTAGGAGCCTGGCGGTGAGCTACTCTCGCATGGCAAATGCCACACTACCATCGCCGCAGCTGCGTTTCAC